>Ga0208299_1002011_pt1 | contig 14314 bp, 4 predicted proteins | sample 15_taG_FD_184089 | JGI IMG/M metagenome (GOLD analysis project Ga0208299, IMG submission 184089) | Marine viral communities from the Subarctic Pacific Ocean - 15_ETSP_OMZ_AT15312 metaG (SPAdes) (version 2) | ecosystem: Environmental > Aquatic > Marine > Oceanic | place: Pacific Ocean | collected...
GGCAACAGCGGTTGCTCTGGCATAAAAGCTCGTAGTATCAGATGAAAATTCATAAGCACCATACCAGGACGGATAAAGTGCATTGGCTGCTGGGGTTTTTGTATTCGATAGTTCATTAGCACCTGAGCAGGCAACCATTAATAATACTACGGCTATAAAAGCTAGTTTGGATGTCTTTTTCATTAATTATCTTTCAATTCAACGTAACCACGGGCATTTTCTTCATCCAACACCTCTAAAGTTACAGACTTATTTTTATTTAAATTTTCGATGATAAGTTCTTTTAAACTTTCGAGATCTTCAACTTCAATTTCGTCTACAGAAATTACTTTTTGATTCTTTTTCAGTCCTCTGTTCCAGGCTTCTGAGTATTTGTATACTTTTGAAATGATCAACTGATTTAGCTGTCCGTTTTGAGCGGGTACTTCGATAACCCTGAAGCCAAGATCGAATTCATGAAAATCCACATCCAACTCAAATACTTCAGGTTCATTTTCTTCTTCTTGTGGAGATTCCGGTATACCAACCAGATCATTGATCTGTTGTTGTTCCACAGATTGACTGAATTCTTCACCATCGCGCCAGATCGTAAGTTCAACTTTTTCACCAGGTCTAACAATGGCTATTTTTTCCTGAAGTTGGTTGGATTCATTTACTTCCACTCCATTCACTTTCAAAATAACATCTCCAAGTTCTAAACCTGCTTCATAAGCAGCACCATCTTCTGTAATAACGATGATCTCCACACCTTTCACTTCTTCCATTCCAATATCCACAGCTCTGTTGTAATCCACTGAAGCGATACTGACTCCCAGCAAAGCTCTGCGAACTTCACCAAATTCAATAAGATCGGTAGCCACTTTCATAGCTAAGTTGACAGGTACCGCGAATCCATACCCTTGGTAGCTTCCACTTTGAGAAGCAATTGCGGTATTTATTCCTACTAATTGTCCACTGGTGTTAACTAATGCTCCGCCACTGTTCCCTTTGTTAATTGCGGCATCGGTCTGGATAAAACTCTCTATTCTGAAATTATCATCAATTATCTGAACATCTCTGCTAAGTGCGCTTACAATGCCCGCTGTTACCGTAGACCTTAGTCTGAAAGGATTTCCGATCGCCAAAACCCATTCTCCAACATCCACAGATTCTGAGTTCCCTACTGTAATAGCAGAATGATTATCGCCTTCTATTTTAATTACTGCGAGGTCTGTACTGGGATCTAATCCTACAACTTTTGCCGGATATTCTCTTTTGTCATTAAGAACAACTTTAATGCCTTTATCTACCGCATCTTCAATTACATGATTATTAGTAAGGATATAACCGTCGCTTGTTATCAAGACACCAGAACCCACCGTTCGGGCTCTGCGGGGCATTACGCGATTCCAAAAATTACCGGAGCTGCTCTCTCCATTTTCTGAAACTGGTATTATCGTTTCAATATAAACAACAGACGGAGTTACATTAGTTGCTATGGTTTTAAATACAAATCTGGGATCGATATCTGCCAATTCTTTATCTTCAAAAAAGGGTGATTCGCTTTTCTTAATTTCAGTATAACGTACTTCTGAAAGTGGAGCCAGATCATCATTAATGGTATATAAAGCAAACAGTGTCCCTATAGATACACCGATGAGAATCAAAAGTATTCCGGTTAAAAATCTGTCCCTCTTTCTCATGATCAAGTCTCCTTTAGCATCTGTTCAAAAATTGTATCTGATCTTCGGTCTTTAAAGCCTTCAATATGGTATTTAAAGTAAACATCTAAATGATGAATAAGTTGCTTTAATTCCACATTTGCAAAATCGATATTAAAAATTTCAGTATTCCTGGAATTAACTCCAACTTTTAAAAACAACGCTTGGTTTTTGGTTAGCTTGTATGATAATTCTGAATCAGGATTTTCGGTTAAAGTTCCACTACTGATATTCAGATAAACTGTTTCATTTTCATTGATATTCTGAACCACTAAACCTACACCAGCTATCTGAGCAAGTCTTAATTGCACATAAGCGAAAACAGATGGTGTTACGGGTTCTGTATCGCCAAGCCATTGTATAAAAGTACTTGCAAATAAAAACAGCTGATCGTTTTCTTCATTCTCATGGATAAGTTGCGATATAAGCTCTAAAGTTGAATAAAGAATGGAAGCTTTCTCGAAATCTTTTCTAAAATTCAAAGATTGGTATTCAATGGAGGCCTCTGCAAGTGTTTGAATATTTCTAGAGGCTTTATAGTAATAAGTTACTTCGAGTATATTTCCGACTTCAATAGCTCCGGCAAGCTTATTTTTGGGCTTTTTTGCACCTTTTGCAATTAAAGCGATCTTTCCGTGCGTGCGGCTAAGTACCGTAATTATCTTACTGGAACCCTGATAATCAATAGAGCGAAGTACAATAGCTGTTGAGGTTGTGATCATGCGTAGAATCTATCCCAACAAGCTATAAAATGAAACTTTTATTCAGGAATATTTATGCTGCGGCAAATTTATTTATAGCTCTTTTTAAGATTCGTGAAAGTTCTTCAGGTTTAGCCGGTTTTTGTACCAGTTGCTCCATACCCAAAGAATTTGCTTTGTCAATCATACTTTTCTCAGTAGTGGAAGAAAGGTATTGAAACGGTACCTTTATATTCGGGTACAGATCTTCAATTTTCTCTTGAAGGGTAAATCCGTCCATGCCGGGCATCTCTATATCTGACAAAATTATATTAGGAATAATAAACTCTAGCATTTCCAGTGCTTTATATCCGTTAGAAAATAAAAGAACTAAAAACCCTCTCTGCTCTAACATTCTCCCTGTAAGTACTCGGTAAGCATCATTGTCTTCAACAATAAATACTATTGGTTTTGTTATTTCTCTACGCATTTTTTATTTGTCTCAATTATCAATTTTTACAGTAAATGTTACTACTCCGGTACCACCGGGTTGCAATGTTCCTGTAAATGTCCATTTTATGCCACCTGCAGCACCTACAGATGGGCTTGTAATCGTACAATCGGTTAGATTGTTTGGCAAACTCCCACAAGCTGCCGTATTAAAAGTTGTGTAATTTGGTGTGTTATCAATGATTTCAAGAGAGCTTATTGGTTCATCTCCATTATTTTGATAACTAACCGTATAAGTTAAAGTTGCTCCCGGTAATGCCTGATTTTGATCAACAGTTTTTATCAAAACCAAACCCGCTTCGTTATTATTTACCGTAACAAGGTCACTTCTAGATAAATTTTGTTCTATCACCGGTGAAGTATTTGAGTAACTCATCACTGCAGAAATTGTAGTATTACTTGTTGATCCGTTATTAAGCCCTTGGGGGACACTTACTTTTAGCAACAAACATAATGTTTGTTCAGCTGTAACAACTACAGGAGTACTCCCATCCAGAATTGTTTCACCACTATCTACAGAACCGTTACAATTCAAATCATTATAAAGTATTATCGGCCATGTAACATTGTTCGGGTTATTTATTGAATTTGTTGTAAATACTATACTTCCGGCAGTTTTAGCTTCAAAAGTGTGCTGGAAGAATGCAGTTGCTCCCGGAAGTACATTCTGACTACCATTTGTATTAAAAGTACTCACTTGTACATCAGCAAAGTCAACACCTGTGTACGAAGACCCAACTGTGTTAGTAAAAGTGGTTATGTCAGTATTTTTGTCATAGGAACCGGAAGTTGTACCTGAAGATCCATCTATAGTGATATATGCAGCTTTATTTTCTTCCTTAATTTTAATTGTTCCACCACTTGGTACTGTAGATTTAGGAATGTACAGTTCATAAGTACCATTAGCATTTGCTGATGTTTGTTCAATCAATACATCAGAACCTGTTAACGCTTTAACAATTGTTCCGTTGATACCAATTTCACTTCCATTTTTTGTACCATCATTTGCTGTTCCACCACCAATTCCGTTATCAGTAAAAACTGTACCTGTAACTTTTGAACCCTCAAAATCACCGAAATTTTGTTGTGCCGGTAAGTTGTTTACAATTACTGTTCTTAAATTCGGAGTAGTTGAAATATGATCGGTTGGATCTGTTTCTGCAGGTGTACAAACATCCGGTGTTGGTACACTTTGGCCAAACGATTCAATTAAGTCATATTCGCCATTAAGAACATTACTGAATTGGTAGAAACCATTAGCATCAGTTAAAACACTCTTACAGTTATTCAGATTTTTGTTGTAGAGAACAATGGTAACATTTTCAATACCGCTTTCGCCACCTTCTCTTAGCGCATTGTGGTTGTCATCCTTATATACATATCCATTCACAGTAACCCCTGTGGCTACAACACGTTGATTGGTCGAAAATTCTGAAGTGTTATTTCCGGAATCAAAAGTTAGCGCAGTTATTCTGTCATTAACAACTATGCTTGTTGAAGAAACTGTAAATGTTTCACTGAATGTACCATTAGCATTTGTATTTATGGTACCAATCAGAGTTTGTCCCTCTCCGTGCGGTCGAATTAGCGATCCACCTTCTTCTATTAACCCCTCTTGGTTTCCGTCGTCTGCAGCTTTATAAATTTCAATGGTATGTATGCCCGTTAACCTTGTTGAGTTTTTACCTATATAACCCTCAACTGTAAGCTGGTTTCCATCTATGGTTGCTAAAGTAAATACAGGATAGTCAAGACCTCTGTTTGGTTCTGTAGTGGCATTTTCTAATACACCATCGTTAGGTGATACACCGTCTGCTTGTCCGTTACCGGAAGTAACGATATCGATTGCAAGCCCCTTGTTATTAGAGAAGCTGTTTTTGGTAATAAATACACCTTGTTGTGGTTGAGCATCAGGAAAACTTAACCGAACCCCGGCACCTTTGTAGGGACTTGAAGAGTAATCTGTTCCATTCCCTGAAATAATGTTTTTCTCAATAAGCGTACTTGATACTCTGTTCAGAACATTAATACCTGTAGTTCTTTGATCTTTGATGGTATTATTTCTGATCGTGTTTCCGGTAGTTAGTGTGCCGGCGATATTTCCTAGTTCTATACCTGCTCCACCATAAATATCACTTCCGCTCGTTTTTCCATTTTCGTGAAATAAGTTCTGCGTAATTGACCATGTACCGATTCCTTCTAATCCGTCTGCATTATTAACAGAAGAACCCGCTCTGTAAACCTCATTTTTGGTAAACTGAATAGTAGCATTTCCGTTTTCTGATCGTACCCCGCTGTCTTTTGTATAAGCAATATAGTTTCTTTGAATCAATGGTGATTGAGATCCTGAACCAGTGATAAGAATACCAAGATCAGATTGATTAAGTCCTGTTGGATCAGTTCCGTCTGCTCTGGTACCAATCATATTATTTTCAATAGTTCCACCCACTATATTTTCCAGTGAAACAGATCTCGCATTATTGAAAAGAGCGAAATGTCTTAATACAACAGCTCCTGAACTGTTTATAGAAAGTGCGTTATTTCCTACATCATTCAGGTCTACTTCCAATTCCTTTCTTTCAAAATTGTTTAATGAAATCCCGTCAATTCCAACTGAACCACCGGTTCCAACTGCACCCGAGTTAGGATTCAGGATAGATAGCGGAGAATTCAGATCAAAAGAGCGTCCGTCAAGTGTGGTAAGAGGATCTGTTATTGCAGGAAGTTCTGAGCTCAATGTAATTTTCCACCAGTTTCCACCACTTCCGGTTTCGTTAGTTGCTACAGACGGAACAAATCTCATCGTATTAGCTCCTGAGATCTCGTTCGCATTGGTAATGAACTGTCTTAAAGAACCCTGTACGCTTCTGTTTGAAGAAAGATCATCATCACCATCTCTTGTATCAGTTACCACATTAAAACTGAATCCAAAGTTAAGTCCGGAAACATTGTTACTTGCCATGGTGACCTTTGCAACATGTTCAGCGTTTGCAAGATCAGCATTAGAAGGATCCGCTCCAACAGGCAGGTTATCAGATTGATTTCCTCTTCTACCACCAAAGCAATTACCGGCTGAACCTTTAGTTCCAATTCCACCCGCTCCATCTGAACAAAGTGCTCCTGCCGGGGCGTAAACTTGCTCGGCCCAACTTGCACCGTTTGTCAGATTTCCTGTTTTAGAATTTACAACTACCCAATAGTCCGCGTCTTCTCCAACCTGGAATGTAAATGCTCCCGAAATAGTAGTTGTATCGGATCTTAAGAATACATCATCACTACCGTCAGCTAAGCCATCACCGCCATCTTTAAACAAATGAACGATCACATCTTTTACAGCTTGTTGATCTCCCGAAGCATCGCTAAAATTTGTATCACCGTCAGTTATTCCGTTTCCGGTTTTATCCCTGAAAACAATACCTTCAACTTTATTGCTGATGTATATTGCTACTTTAGAAGTATCGTTTGCCTGATTTGGGTCAAACTGATTCAGCCCCAATAGATATGCCTTATTTACCAGAGAATCAGCTGTTACACCGGAGTTTACAGTTGCTTCTAAAGTCATTGTTACTGAACTACCGTTGTTAAGAGTACCAATAGACCAGGTCTTATTGATCTGGTTGTATGTTCCCTGACTTGGAGTTGCTTGCACTAAAGCCAAACCGGAAGGCAATGTTTCATTAACATCTACTTCTGTCGCATTTTCAGGACCATTGTTTGTAACTGTAATAGTGAAATTTATGGATTCGTTTTCTAACGGATTAGCATTATCTACCGTCTTGGTTACAGAAATATCGGCATCACGGGTGGTTACAACTTCAGGGTCAAAATCCTGATTTCTACATTGTACGAAATCAATATCCACTAAACGGTCAATATTATAACCATTTGTCAAATTTGATCCTGTTCTGAATTCGAATATAGAAGTATAGTTATACTTTATATATGCCATATGATCGAAATCCAATGACCCATTTCCATCTGTAGCCGGAGTAGAAGTAAAGAACTGAAAAGCACCTGAAGTAGTTTCAGTAAGGTTATTACCTCCCTGCACGGAGTTAGACTGATTCTGCGTAAACCCTAAGAAATCACGAATAGATTGAGAATTATTATTAGGGTTTGTATAGCCGTCAATGTCTAAAGCGGTCATTGCAAAATTCTTTTTTACAGGAGTTGTTGTCCCTGTAGCTACAAATTTAACCTCCCAGTCAATATACCCACCACTTTGGGTAGCCTGGAATAACGGGCTGAAATTTGCCGCACTATTCCCCGATGTATTTTCATCAATACTGCTCAGAGAGGCATTACTGATTCCTTTTATTCTCACCAGTGCGTCAAGTCCGGATGCTATATTATTAAATCTGTATACTGCGTTTACTTGTCCGGCTATACCTTGCTCTAACGTATTACTATTGAAACTAAATAATGGTGGCTCACTACAAGTTAATCCTGAAGAAGGATCAAATACTATAATATCAACGTCTGCACTATTGTTACTTTGATTACCATCACCACCAGTAAAATTCGAGAAACTGGCAGTATTTTTTATGGTATTTCCTTCCTGACCTGTATTAACTGTCGCTTTTAAAGTAAGTGTTGCTGACTGTAACCCAGAAAGTGTTCCAATATCCCAAATTCCTGTTCCGCTTGTATAAGTTCCTAATGATGTAGTACCGGAAACATAAGTTAAACCTGCAGGAAGTTGGTCTGTAACCTCCACATTTCCTACAGCATTTCCTTTTTCATTTTTTGCAGTAATGGTATACGAGACTGTGTCACCAACTGACGGAGTTACATTATCCACAGCTTTTGTAACAGAGACATCAATTATGTTTTCTGAAACCGGATCATTAAAGTTGTTAATCTCACAAGGATCAAAGCTTAATCTGTATAAACGATTTGAGGTTGATCCCCCACCCTGTATACCTGCTCTGAATCTGAATTTCGGTTCATTAGTGTACGCACTGTAAACCGTATGATCAGTAAAATCAGGATCTGCGGAAGATACTCCATTGAAATTATCCGGTGTATAAGTTGTATATATACCCGCTGAACCAATGACAAGATCTGTGGTGCTTTCAATGGTATAAGAACTCAGATTTTGAAATCCTACATATTCCTTTAAACTCGCTCCGTTACCATCCACATCACTAGATGTAGCAGCAAAAGACAGATATTTTTGAACATTTGTTGCAGAATCGTAAAAGGAAATTTCAAAGTCCATGAAAGCGTCGTTGCCATCAGCACTTTGTACTCTTGGTGAAAATGCTTCATTAAAGGAAGTTGTTCCACTGGTTTGATCAATATCTGTCAGCGTAGCATTATTATCGGTCATAATTTCGATACGGGCATATACTCCCGGAAGAACAGAATCAAATTTATAGACCGCTCCTAGTTGTAAAGCTGTACCACTTTCAAGAGTGTAATCTGTAAACCTAAGCAGTGGTCTGTCATTACAAGATGTAGGAGCACTGGCTTCATCAACGGTTATATTAACAGTGGATGAATTGTTAGAAATATTTGTGTCATTTTGATCAAGAGACTGAACTGTAGCTGTGTTAGAAATAGTGCTTCCTTCTGTATTTTGATCGACCTGAGCATTGATTACCAGTGAAGCACTTGCTCCGTTTACAAAAGTACCAATATCCCAAATTCCGGTAGAATTATTATACGTTCCCACACTCGGATTTGCACTTTGGAAAGTTATTCCAGATGGAAGCTGATCAAGGATCTTAAGATTTGTTGCATCTCTTGGTCCCTGATTTGTTACTGAAATTGTATAGTTTATAAAATCTCCTTCAATAGGAACCGAATTATCTACAATTTTGAGTACCTGAATATCTGCAGCCTCAGCAACCACTGTAATTCCTGCTGAAGCAGAGTTATTATTTAACTCAGGGTCGTTCTCATTTAGCTGGGTAATTTCAGCATTATTATTGATCGTATTTCCTTCTGTACCATTATTAACGGTAGCAACAATCGTTAATGTTACTGTAGTAGTATCGCCTTCAGCTAAACTTCCGATGTTCCAAATATTGGTAGAAATATTATAAGTACCCTGGCTTGCTGAATGCGACTGGTACGTAATTCCATTTGGCAATTCATCTGTAACCTGTACATTCGTAGCTTCAAACTCTCCGGGATTTGTTACTGAAACTGTATAAGTAATAGTTTCCCCTTCAATTGGAGTAGAGTTGTTAACAACCTTATCAATTTCGAGATCAGGTGTAGCAGGTTCCTGAATACTAACCGGATAATCTTCGACTTCTCCACCAATTGCGATTCCGTAGGGGGAAGCGACGCTACTTGTAAGTGCCGCAATTCTGAACCTTGCAAAAGTATTCCCTGTAATTAAACCTGAAATTCCGTTCCAGCTTAAATTAGCTGCGCCGCTAATACATTCTGCAAAGGCATATTCTGAGCTATCAAAAGTACCATTCTGATTTAGATCCAGCCACCCTCCTACTTTTGCACCGGACGTACAAACCAGATTCACATCATATTCTGTGTAATTTGTTCTTAGAACCGGAAGTATTGTAATTGCATCCTCGTCATCTCCTGCACCAATTCCTGAAGATTCAGAATCATCTCCGTTGGCTTGAGAACCTGCTGCTCCGTTTCCATCAGCATCAACAGTACCACCAAAGTAAACAGGGTTTGTACCGGTATTGCTTAGTATATGAAAAGCAGGATCATTACCTCTGGAATTATAAGAAGTTCTGTAGGAATTAGGTGCATCTCCATAATCAGCAACCAAAGCTAAACCCACGTGAATGTTATCGGTTTGACCTATAGTTTTTCTGATTTCAATTCTTTCCACACCCGGAGTATTTACTCTGAACCAAATTGGATTAGAAGATGAAGTACAGGAAGGATTTCCTGAAACTACTGGTTGAAATTCGATTGTTGTATTTGCATTGGTATAATTCAGATTTACTGAATTTGTACAAACTCCTCCATCGCCACCTTGGCCGGTAACCCAACCATTAAGTGCAACTTTAGTGTTGGTTCCGTCAAAAGCTTCTAATGTATAAGAAGTATTTCCTGAATTCGGTCTTAATTTATTTAAGCTCAGAATAAATGCATCTGAAGGAATTCCATCAGCTATGTTAATATCAAAAGAGGTTGCATTACCTGTATTACCACTTGCATTAACCTGTGGTCCGTTGAACTGATCTCCTGAGAATGCACCGCTGGACCATTCCTGAAGCGCATTTGGCGAAAATGTTGTTTGAGTGCCTCCTTGGGCGTCAACTGTGGCAATTTCAACATTTCCTACTTTTGCTGAAATTGAAGTTGAATTATTGGTCCCGTCAAAACATGCCCAACTTGCATCGTTTCCGTTAACGATCGGACATGGATCGGGTCCAAAAGGAATATTGGTTGAAGTGTAGTTAATAGCATTCGTGCCTGTGAACGCAGCCGCTTCATTAGTGGCTATATCTCGAATTCTATTTGTTCCCGGAGTGTAATCGAAGGTTACATTATCGCCTTGTTGAATAGCATTAGTTAATTCAATGTTAACTCTCACATTTGTTATAGAGATACTCGAAATACTTACCGGTGAACCATTCACTCTAACTTCAAAATCGGTTGTTGCGGGTACTGAATTGGCATCAAGGATTTCATCATAATCGAGTAAGAGAGAGCTTCCACCTACAAGACTTGTTTCATAAACAGGAGCAACATTATCTGAAATAGCTGAAACTTCAGCCGAGTTATCACTTGCGTTTAAACTCCCATCCTGTGATGCTACCACATAGTAGTATGTATTGCCATTAAGAGAAGTGTTGTCTGTGAATGTGTAACTACTACTTTCGTTATCCGCAACCACTCCAACTTGTGTATATGGACCGCCCGGTGAAGTGGATCTTCTGATTGAATAAGTTCCAATTTGCCCTCCTGTTCCTACATCCTGGAAAGAAACTTCTATAGCCCCATTGGCTACAGCTGTAGCACTTACACCCAGTGGCGGTGTTGGAGTATAACCGGTAGTTTGGTTCGTAACTGATTCATTATTTAATGAGGACGCTAAGTTTCCTGCACTATCTCTGACCTTATTTATTCCCGGCGTGTAATCCAGTTCAACATTATCTCCCGGTTGAACAACATTCGTTAATGTAAGTATTACCTGATTTCCTGAAATTGTTAGACTACTTACAGGATTATTATTAAATATATTTACTGTAACTGAGTAATCTGAGTTTGCAGGAGCAGATGAAATATCAAGAGGTTCATCATAATAAAGAGTCAGTGTTTCTCCATTTACAATAACAGAATCCAGTTGAGGCGAAACCCCATCAGCAGTTGCTAATACTTCAGCAGAATTTGCGCTTTCATTAGATGAGCCATCAATTGCACTAACTACATAATAGTACGTAGTTCCATTTACGGGTGTATTATCATTAAAAGAATAGCTTATACTTTCATTATCACTTACAGTACCAACCTGAGAATAAGGACCACCCGAACTTGTAGCTCTTTTTACGGAATATGTGGTCACGCCGCTTCCGTTTGATTCATCTACATCATCAAAGTTAATTCTAATAGCACCACCTGATATCGCGCTTGCAGATACATTCTGTGGAATTCCCGGTGGAGTAATATCCGGAGTGTTGTTGGTAACCGTTTGATTAGAAAGATTTGCTGCTTGTGTACCCTGTTGATCTTGAATAGGATTTGTACCAAGCGTATAATCCAATGCTACATTATCACTTAAGTCTACACCCGGCGACACAGTGATTGTAACTATATCATTGTTTATAGAAACATTTGTTACCGTTATAGATGAGCCATTAACTCTCACATCAAAATCACCTATTGCAGGAGTGGATGACGCATTAAGAATTTGATCGTAATCTAACGTTAATGTTGTACCATTGATGGTACTGGTTTCTAACTGAGGAGGATTATCGGTAAAATTGACAACTATAGAACCGTTATTCTCATTTCCTGTACCATCGCCACCGGCTGTAAAACTACTTGATGTAGCTGAAGCTGCTATAAATGAACCTCCACCTCCTGCTCCACCATTTGCTCCTGCACCACCACCACCGGAATAACCGGCTCCACCACCACTATAATTAGAGTCTGCACCACCGCCACCAGTAAATCCACGGCCACCTGCTGAACCTGTTCCGTTACCGGTTCCTCCATTTGCAATATCCAGAAGCTGTGCTGTATCTGTTGTAGTAGCATCTGCTCGAGCTCCACCTCCTGCATCAGACGAACCACCTGCAGAAAATACACCACCTCCACCACCTGCAGCAGCAGTATTAGTAGTTGTGCCTCCACCATTTCCGTTGGTCCCCGCTGCGCCAGGCCCGGTTCCGGTTCCTGCATCACCTGCTGTAACACTATTCCCCCCCAAACCAAGAGCGCCATTAGAATTATCACCACCACCACCTGCACCGGCAACCATTACCAATACATCATTTATATAAACACCTGTACTACCTCCACCACCTGCACTGGAACCGGCATGAGTAACTCCCGCTTCCCCAACTACATATCTGATAATGTCGCCTGCATTTACAACAAAAGTAGCCGTTGCAGTTGCTCCTTCACCACCAATTGTGTTAATACCATTTCCTCCATCACCACCTTTAATTGTGATAGTAACTTGTCCATCCGAAGTCACTGTATAAGAACCCGAAGTAAGCGTTGTCTCATTTACAACTACCTGAGCTAAAGCATTCTCAGTAGGAAGAAATAAGAATAAACCAGCCAACAGAAGTCCGGCTAACCTTAATTGATATGTAATTTTCTTAATACTCAATTATTTACCTCCACCTTTTCCATCATTGATAAGGTCTAATTCTAAAAGGTTGATTGAATCTGCATTCAGATATTTGATATTCACCTGATTTACCTCTGCTGTTGATTCATTACTGATTTCAATTCTGTTTGCATCAATGCCCCATTCAACTAAGTAGTCCTTCATAGCTTTCAATCTTGAAGAAGAAGCTCTGCTACCATCTCCTGATATTGCGATTCTAACTGATACTGAATTTTTCAGGTAAGAACCAATTCTGGACAGAATTGCCTGCACTTCATTACTCAATTGAGTACTACTTCCTGCAAATGTTACCATATTTGGCACGGTATAGCTTTGTGAGAAGTCTCTGATTAACAATAGGTCTTCTCTTTGTCTTAAAATATTCATCAGATTATCCATCATTCTTAATGCAAGACTGTTATTTATAAGATTGATGTCATCTCTTTGATCATAGATTCTTAAGAATGAATCATCCGAGTAATCAAATTCAACTTCAGATCCGGATACTTGGGATACGATAATTCGATCCTGAGCAATGCCTTCTCCATAAAGGATAGCTTTAACTCTGTTACCAATTTCAAGTGATGGTGCATTTACTTGTACTGTCAAATTCTGGTACTCTTTCATCGGTAAAGAAACTCGTTTTACAAGATACTCATGAACTCTGTTAAGAGAAGAACCTGCACCTAAGTTTAAGCCACTCGGAACTGCATTATGCTCAGCGATAAATACATAATCCCAACTTCTGATACCTCTGATTCTTGGGTTAACCTGAAGATCTTCAACCTGAGAAATAAATCTGATGTTTCTGTTTTCTACACTTAGCTCAAGCTCTACACGTCTGTTTCTTGCCATATCAACACGATCTTTTTCAGGAGCTGCATTCTTACTGAAGCTCAATCCTTCGAACTGTAATTTATCTGCATCAACTCCGGCAGCAACCATATAAGCACGTACCGCTTTAGCTCTTCTTTCCGACAATGCTAAGTTATAAGACTGAGAACTCTTGCTATCTGTGTGACCGGTTACTTTGATGAAGTAATCTTCGTCACGTTCAATTAAGAATTTAGCAACTTTATCCAGCATTTGAGCAGCAGGCTGATTAATGTAAGTACTGTTGTTATTAAAGTGGATATGCTTTGGAAGTACTGTGAGTGTTTCGAGTTCTCCGAAAGCAATGCTTCTTGCAGCAATTGGATTTACTGTAAGTGCATGTGGAATTGCTTCCGCAGTAAATGGCAAGATCTCAATTTCCGGAGCTTCACATATTTCCACACAAGTCAGATAATTGTTCGGGTCAATTATTGGAGTTTTCTTAACTCTGTCTGGGATCAGGTTATCGAATAAACGCTCATCAAATTTATAACTGAATCCTAGATAAGCACCTTTTTGTGTATAGTTGTTTGATACCAGGTCCTGATCATCATATCCGAAGAAGTTAAATCCTGCAGCTAAACGAAGGTTTGTAGCAACCAAGAATCCTGCTTCAACACCTAAGCCATAATCTTTAGTTGTGAAGTCACTGTTAGCTAGTAAACTTGCGTTTATACCTGCATCCCATTTTTCGTCAATATCATAGATCGCTCTACCGGAGATCAATTCAAGGAAGCTTGCAGTTCTTAATTGGCTGTCTGACTCTAAAGAATACT
>Ga0208299_1002012_pt1 | contig 14314 bp, 26 predicted proteins | sample 15_taG_FD_184089 | JGI IMG/M metagenome (GOLD analysis project Ga0208299, IMG submission 184089) | Marine viral communities from the Subarctic Pacific Ocean - 15_ETSP_OMZ_AT15312 metaG (SPAdes) (version 2) | ecosystem: Environmental > Aquatic > Marine > Oceanic | place: Pacific Ocean | collected...
CATTCGTCCTCTATTAGGTCGAGGAGCTTGCGGGCCTCAGCCTTGGCCGTGCCCTTTTCAGTTTGCGGGCGACTCAACTTAATAAGGCGCTGCCGTAACTCTGTTAATAGTTTGTCATTAGTCATTATTAGTTACCTCCTTTGATTCAACTCTGAATAGGTAGGCGTGCGCTTCTGCGGCTTCGCCTCCGCTCCAAACAATTAAGCGACCTTCACCGTCTACCCAATACTCATTGCGGCCTCCGCGGTGTCGTGTCACTCCTTTGGCACGTCGCCAGTCTGTAATGTCTCTTGATGCAGGCAATAACCCTGATTTTCTGAGGGCCTTCATTCTGCCGATTGGTTTAGTCATTAGTTACCTCCATTTCTTTTATTGATGTTCCTTCTATGTGGCCACCGTTGGCCGTCCAGATAGCCTTGCGGCCGTCAGTGAAATCCTCTGCTGGCTCCCAGCCAAACCCGCCGTCGTCCATGTCCGGGTGCTTGTCGTAGAAGGCGCTTATTTGCTCCGCAGTGCCCTCCTGAGCGAGCTTGTAACCCTCTTCCATGTCTTTGGATGGCATCCGGTAAGGCACATCGTCAGGATCCATGCTTGAGATAACTCCCAAGTCCTCCCAGTAATCCACCTCCTCATTGCGTGAGTCTTGAATCATCATGCAGCTATCCAATACGGCACGGGCCGCACCATCCTCAGTGAAGAGAATGACACGCCCTTGCTCGTCCTTGTCTGCGGTCACGCCTTCGCAAAGGCTATCCGTGGTTACTACCCATTTATCTTTAAGATTCATCGCTTGCCTCCTTCGCCTGAATGTTATGAACATCAATTTTCCCTAAAAACAGCAGCTCGATAAAAGCACTGATAGCCTCGTCCTCGCTATTAGCCTCAACGGTAACGGGTGTAGTGTTGCCCTTTACTTCATATCTCATCATTTCGCCTCCTTTTGCTTTTCCAAGTCATACCTTGCGGCCAACCTTTTAGGGACTATATCCCCCGCCTGTTTGGCTTGAATTATGACCTGTTCACCGCCCTCCCTTTCAAGCACTACCGCGTGAGTGTGGGCAATGTGTAGAATTGTGTGGGTTATTCTGTCGGGGTCAGTAGTCAAAAAAACCCTGTCCCCTTCCTTGTATATCCAATAATCCTCAATTGTTCCCTCTGGGAAAAATGCGCTTGGTTGTTCATTACTCATCATTTCGCCTCCTCGTAAGCGTCGAACCACTTGCCGACTTTCTTGGTGTAGCGCAGCTTTGCGGCGCTGGTACATGTGCTGCTGCTCGTCTCTGGGTCGGAGCAATGCTCTTGCACCTCCTCAAGCGTCAGACCGCGCTCAATGACTCTGGATTTCCTCCAGCTATCAGTGTAGCACCTAACAATATTGTAGCTCATTATTTGCCCTCCTTGTTTTGGTCAATGTGGACAGCTTCAGCGCTACAGATGAGGTCTGAAAGGCAAAGCACCTTGCCCGCCTTCGCGTCCTTGTCGGCTGCGTCCCAATTAGCCTTATTCTCACGCCTGCGGCCTTCCGGTGTGCTGGCGTTGTGTGTGTACCTCACTGGGTCGTCATGCGTCCCAGTGGCCTCGTGTGGCTCGTCAATGGTGGCCGCAATTTGCGCGTCGAGTCTGGCGAGCTTGTTCGCAAGGCGTGTGGCCTCCGCATCGAGGTAGTCGCCCACACGCCGCCGCCGGAGCGCGTGCGGCCCTTGGTAGGTCGCTGGGTTGTGGGTTTCAATCAGCTTTACGCGGCGGTTAAGCTCCTCTTGTGCGTTGTCGCGCTGCGTTTGCAGCTCCGTGATGCTGGTGCGTGTGCGGCTCATTGTGCCACCTCCTCCATTAGCTCAAAGAACTTAGCAAGCCCACGAGTGTGAACACCGCCGACGCTGCTGGAGGTGACACGTTTGAACTGCTCGCGCTCAAGTTCAAATGATGGGTCCTTTATTGGGTCGTATTGGTAGACAGTCCCATACTCGGTTACTTCCTTTTGAGCAGGACGAGCATAGCTCACAACATGCTTGCCATGCTTGGTGGTGGTGATTAGATGGCCGAGCGTGTAAGTCTCCGCAGTCCATGACCCGTGGCCATTGCGGCCAATCTTTATTTCTGGTTCATTCATACTCATTTTTATTTTGGATTATTTTTGTCGCTGCACAGTGGTGCAGAGTCAGGACAAGGTGACACAGTGCATAGCAGTGCGCAACAATTAATTCGTATTCTTTTCGTGACCCTGTTGACAAGTTATTTACAGGGGTTACAATCTGAGCCCGTAAGGGCGAAGTATTACAGAGCTGCACTGCATATGCTCGCCCCCCAAGGGCGAGGCACAGTGCGGCACTATGCGTCTATAAGAAGGCTATTTCTTCCGCTTTTTTGGCGCGGGAATCACTACCAGAGGTTTACCCTCGTTATACATATCAGCTCGAATATATTGAGCTATCAACTGAGCTCGGCCGATGCCGAGCTCTTCACTGCGCCGCTCGACGAACTCAAGCAGCTCTTTTGACATTGAAACAGTGATTTGTGTCGGTTTTGAGGGCACACACCGAAAAAACTTATTTACCGTTAAACTGCAATACAAAGTTGCAGAGATGACACAGAGAGTTGCAGAGCGTCAACTGTCAACAGGTGGTTGATAGTGCCTTAAAAACACACTGTTGCACACTGCGCCACATTGATGGATTCTGTCTCCCATGACAGAGACAGAGCGAATCACAGAGCTGCTGGAGTCCATTCACGGATCCTTAGAGCCCATCGTTGCCGCTGGTCGCCCGTTCCTCAATTACAAGGAAGCTGCAGAGCTTGCACGTTGCAAGCCTGACACCATTCAACGCCTTGTATTTGCTAAGAAGCTCAAGAAGCAGGGCTTTAGCTCTCAAATCCCACTGGTGCGGAGAGATGAGCTCTTGGAGCTCCTTAACAAGGGCGAGCCAATTACCGGAGTTAAATGATGGGAGTAAATAACCTCGCAAAGACTTCAGACGAACGCAGGGCCGCAATCAGGGGCCTGCTGGCCCGTGGCATGACCATCCGCAGCATTACAGAGCAACTCAAGTGCAGTGCTCACACCGTTACCGCAGTGCGGGAGATGGATGCAGAGCCGATTGCAGACGAGCAGGCCATCCTTGCTAAGAAGTGGACGAACGTCGCACAGCTTGGTGTTGAGCAGATTCAGGAGCGGCTTGCTGAAGGTGAGCAAGTGGGGATGAAGGAGTTATCGATTGTTGCGGCAGTAGCGTCAGACAAACTGCTAGCGCTCAAGGGTGAACCAACCGCCAGGGTGATTCACGAGCGTGCAGACTCGCCTGCAGAGCTTAAACAGATGCTCACTGACATGCTGGCTGCGGCCAAAGAAAAGGAGGCTGCAGTTGATGTAGGGCCTGAGGAAGGGCCTGCAGAGTTAAAAGAGAATAAAGAGTCTATAAAAGAGGGTATCACTCCAGCTCAGAGAGCTGAAGCCCCGGCCGCATGTAAATCTAAAGAGTCGGCCGAAGGGGGGCGGGGGGGGTCGGCGAAGCCGCACCCTCCTCCGTATCAAAATGATTCCCCCGTAGAAAAAATTTCACCAAATGTTGACCGTTGAACTCATAGCCGAGGTCTACCCTGACTGTATGGCTTTAGACCCCCAGGAGGACTGGGACGATGCGATTGTGGGCATCTGTCACTGTTACGGCCATGAACCGCGTATTGCCTACGATTACGATGCAGTAATCAACAAGCTAATTAAAGACGGTTTAAGTCCTGATGAGGCTACAGAACATTTTAACTTTAATATCATAGGTTCCTTTGTTGGGCCTACTACTCCGGTGTTTGTCGAGGAGTTTGGGGAAGAGGATGAATTTGATGCGAGCAGAAACTGAGAGCTTTGTGTTGGCACTAATAGTCCTGGCAGCGTGCTTGTGGATTGTAGGAAAGATATTGAGTTTATGACGACTAACGAAAAGGAACTGGCTGAGAAACTTGGAGTACCAAGGAGTGTGCTCCGTGGTTTCCGTAAGGAGATGAAGGAAGGCAGTGACTGGGGCAAGGTAAAGGGCAAGATAGAATACACCGCAGCGGGTATAGAGGTTATTGAGGAGAAACTTGGGTTAAGAGAAATACCAGAGGGATTTTACTTTAAGGACAAGGAATACCGCACCCTGCATGTTACCAGGGCTAATTTCATTAATAAGCGGATAATACATTGTGAGGATGATGAAGGTGAGAGCTATGTGGTTAGAGTTAGGAGTAATGAAAATTATCGGCCGTACCTGACTACAGGTAAGCCGATGATGGTTAAGGCTAGGAAAGACGAGGATGGTTGGACGCATGAAGGAAGAGGACCGCGATATGTTGGTAGATGGTAGAAGAGAATATAAGAGAACTAATGGTAGACCTGATTCTCGTAGCTTTCGAGGATTACCGGGTGTTCCAGCGGCATGGCCTGATTGTGAGGGGCCGGGTGGTAGCGGGTTACAAGGTCCGGGTGAAGAATGCGAAGATAACGGATGTAAGCTCGGCAGTGTGGTTCTTCTGGCAAGGAGGCGTGGAAATCGCCGCAGAGCTGGGGGGTTTAGAGACGGATATAGAAGCTATCAAGAAGAAGCTGGAACCGGAGGACTACAATGAACTCAAGGCAGAAGGGTAAGCGTGGAGAATTGGAATGCGTACACTGGCTGCGGAGGTTCGGTTACACCGCACGCAGAGGCCAACAGTTTAAGGGGACTGCTGACAGTCCTGATGTGATAGCAGGGATTCCTTATCATATAGAGGTGAAGCTGCGGGAAGCATTGAATTTACATAAGGCTATGGAGCAGGCCGTAAAAGAGTCTCCAAAGGTTCCCGTGATTTATCACCGGAAGAACAGAACAGAGCCGCTGATTACTATGAGAGCCGATGATTGGATTGAGTTAGTTAAAGCGGTTTACCCACCAACGGAATAAAGAGTATGGAAGAAAAAAACAAAGAGAGTAAGTTTGATAAACTGTTTACAGCATTGAGTAAGTTTCAAGGTGAACTTGAAGCGGCTATAAAGACTAAACAGGGTTATGGATATAAGTATGCGGATATTGCCGCAATTGTTGACTCAGCCCAGGGGCCTCTTGAGAAGAATGGGTTGTGCGTTATTCAGCCTACCAGGGTAAGGCAGGATGGTACGGTTATACTGGATACCATCCTTGGCCATACAAGTGGACAGAGCATTAGCGGTTCTCTGCCTGTAGAACCCGCAGGCAAGAGGGGGAGCCAGGATATGGGCAGTGCCCTTACTTACGCTCGCAGGTATGCCTACATGGGGATCCTGGGCCTTCCTGTTAAGGATGACGACGGTGCGGCCGCAGACGGTAAGCCGGCTCCGCTTGAGGAATACTTCATTGTAAATGCTGACAAGGTTAATGAGTACCTGAAGAGTATTAAATATATTAAGGAAGGCCAGACATGGCAGAACCTTAGTGCCGCCAATAATAAGAAGGTGGCCAGTAAGTTTGATGACTTCAAAGCCAAGGTTGAGGCTCATGCAGCATCATAAGGATTTACCCCCTTCAAGCGCACCTGCCTTGCTGCAGTGTGCCAGTTACAAGTCCGACTCTGTTAGCTCACCGGCTGCGGAGAGAGGTACGATAATACATGAATGCCTCGGTGCGGCTCTGGAGGGTCTTGGGATGCCTCACTCGCTGCAGGGTGAGGATATGGAAGAGATGCTATGGGCTTTTGCCTATATCACAGCAAAGAGGAAGGTGCCTGGAGGGGTAATTGTTGAGGAATTGATTAGTGTAAAAGATAGAGACAGTAAAACAGAAATTAGCTTCGGCCACGCCGATGCACATGAACTGGAGAAATAGAGTATGGGATTAATGTTACATTGCGGGGCTACCCCCGTCACAGAAAAGACAGTTAAAGCTGTAAGGGCCACTGCGAAGAGCCCAACACATGAACCACTGGAACACGGTGACTTCATAGATATGACCAGGCAATGCCTGAGTGACCTTGGAATTGAATCAGGTGCAGGCCAGTACGGCCTTACCCCGGATGGTGAGGACATGTTCGGCCTTATAGAGCTGCCGAAGGATGTTGAGCTGCCGTACATGGAAAACGTAAAGGACCGTCTTAGGACTCCTTATAGTTGGGGGGATGCTTGCTGTAATCTGGTTGATGCCGTCAGGGACGGTGTTATGCCTGCAACAATGCTCAAGCCTGTAACTGATGAGTATATGAGGAGTGAGAGTGATGCTCAGAGGGAACTGTTTCAGGGTAAATGGGATGCCAACCGTCTGGTGCAGGCCTTCACTCATGTTAATCAGAAGAAGATGGGTAGAGCCGCAAGTGACTTCTCTGTTTTGAACCGGATTGCGAATAGAAGCAATGAGTTCATAGATATGATTCTGAAGGGCCTTCCGGGAGCTGGTTTCACTGAGGACATGTTTCGCGAGGAACATGATAGCCGCTATGTGATTGGATTAAGGAATAGTAACCGGATGAAGTTCCGGGCCGGCTTCCTGTTAGCTGAAGCTCCATTTGTTTGCGACAACCTGGCCTTCTGCGGCGAGGTTAAGGTGCAGCATAAGCACACCCTTAACATTCACACGGTATTACCTGAATTAATCAAGGAACAGCTTAACAAGCTGATGACTGGAAACCTGGAGCTGAACTGATATGCCTACTAAGATTAAAAAACCGCTTTCACGGGAAACCTGCGTGCAGGTTAATGATGCAGGTAAGAAAAGAAATCTCTGCATACAGTTTCACCCGAGCCACATTGAAATGTGGCCTAAGAACACGCGTTACAGACTGAGTATATCTTACGAGGCACTCTGGGGTTATGCCGAGCTTAGGTCAGTTGGGCACGCCTAATGAAAAGAATAATTCACGTTAATCAACACAAGATTAAGAGCAACCAGAAGACGGGTGCCCGTGAGCCGGTGCTGACCGTTAAAACATACAAAGACAATAGCTACGCACACGAGGCCGAGATCCTCGGCCCGTGTCGCGTAGTGTATAGCCCCGATAAGCCGCTGAAGTGTGGTGCCAGGGTATGGATAGAAACTAAGAGTGAAGTGAAATTAGATGGTTAATATACCTGACGGCTATAATCCGCAGTTTGATATAGACCTGCGGTATGGAAAGGAGTGCGAGCGGTTAGTGGCCAAGATGCTTACCGGCTTCCATGAGGTGAAGTCTGATAGGAAGGCCCTGGCCACTGGCAACCTGTTCGTTGAGTTCGAGAGCAAGGGAAACCCCAGCGGGATTAACACTACCACTGCGGATTGGTGGACGTTCCACCTGGATGACGGAATGTATTTTATATTGAGCCAGGACAAGCTCAGGGAGCTCTGTACCGGGGCAAAGGTGGTTAATGGTGGGGACCAGATGAGCAGCAGGGGTTATCTGCTGCCTTTGAAGAGGATTTTTAATGGTAAGACTATTTGACTTAAAGACAGGACAGAAGCGCGATTATAAGCCGCAAATGGCTTTCTATGCGTTAGGCCTCATGCAGAAGTATAATGAGGGCAAATGCGAGGTGCATCTGGTTTATAGTAAGTACAAGGAGGCGGATGTTTACACGATTACCAGGAAAGAGGCAGAAGATGTTGTCTTTCACATCGTTGATTCCGTCAAGAACCCGAATAAGAAAGAAACTCCGTGCGATTACTGCAATTGGTGTGCGCGGCGTGGAGAGTGCTCGGAGCTTACTGAAATGGTTAAAATAATTATTAAAGAAGATTTCGACTGTGAGGATATGGGCAAGAAGCTCGATGCGGCGGCCAAGGCCGCTGCCTGGGCTGAAGGTGTTAAGAGAAACGCCCTTGCTGCGGCCCGTGACGGTGAGTTGCCGTCCGGTTACATCCTTGTGAAAAAGGCAGTCGGGGAAAACAAAACAACAACATATCTAAGAAAGGGAAAAAGGGATGCCTAGCATCGTATTACCAGAAGATAAGGAGCAAGTCTCCAGGGAGCCCCTAGCAGAGGGAAAATATAACTTTGAGATTCTAGGTGCAGAATTTGGCCAGTCTCAAGGTGGAACAGATTTCATGGAACTAGCGTTGCGTGAAGTGAATGAAAGTCGTCGTATATGGACTAAGCTCTATTTTTCACCCGCAGCCGGTTGGAAAATAAAGTCATTACTCAAGGCCGCTGAATGTGAAGTTACTGCGGGCGAGAAGATGGACATTAACGATGAGTATGTAACCAGCAACCTTGTAGGGAAGAAAGTATCCTGTGATGTCGAGGTTGAGGAGTACAACAATAAGCAAAGAAATACTGTAAAGCGTTTCAGTGTAGCAGAACCTTTCTGATACAATGAGCGTTGTGGGTTTCATACAGTCAAAGGGAATAAAGTCTTTCCTTATCCCCGTGCATCGGCCTTGTGGCATTTGTGGCCACAAGCGCCTTTGCCGGTGGTATGACATGGAGTTTAAGGAGCCGCTCTGCAAGGAGTGTACTATTCTGGATATAGCAGTTGATGCACAACTTAATGCGTTAGCTGGATATAGAAGGCCCAACAGAAATGATACCTTCCCGAACCGCTGATTTCATTTCCAACGGCGCTTCCAGGGGTAATCGCAATGAGGAGTTGTTTAATGCAGCCTGTCAATTACGAGATTCCGGTGTGAGTAGCGGTGAGGCATATAATTTACTGGCTCCATCAGGAGCCAGCTCCGGCCTTCGTCCGGCTGAGTTAGCCGGGACAATTGAAAGTGCATACACTCGTGCGGCCAGGGAACCCGCTACCTCCCGAAACTATAAGCCAATCGAGTTAGCGCCGACAAGGAACCGAATGCCCTCCCCCAAACAGGAACCGATAGCCAAACTTGTTAGGGCTGCGTTCTCTGAGGGGGAGCGTATTCGTGTTTGTAGGGGGAACAGCTCTGATGGTCGGCCCCAGGGTGTAGGCATCCTGCATTCATGCGAGGAGCTGGCTGAATACCCTGAGATTCTTGAGCTGGACGACAATGGGACGTTTATCGCTATCAATCCGTTGGATGGCGGCATTAAGGATGTGGATGTTACCTGCTTTAGACATTGCCTGGTGGAATTTGATGATGAACCAATTAAGACCCAGTGGTTGTTAATTGAGCAGAGCAAGTTGCCGGTTACGGCCGTGATATATAGCGGAGGAAAAAGCCTACACGCCTGGGTGCGGGTCGATGCAATGACACGCGATGAATATGATGAGCGTGTGGATATGGTTTATGATTACTTTTCAAACTATAACCTCGATACGAAGAATAAGAACCCAGGGAGGTTGTCCAGGCTGCCGGGAGCCGGCCGCAACGGGAAGACACAGGATTTATTAGCCATTAAAATCGGTTTAACTGATTGGGATGGCTGGATTGAACACATGGAAAGCCTTACGGCCGGCCCAACCATTAAGTTATCCCACTTGAGGAGATACCTGGACCGAGGCGACTTCACCTCCTTGCTCGGTAGCAGGTGGCTTTGCGCCGGCTCCTCATGTGTTCTTTCCGGTCCATCCGGTATCGGCAAGTCAGCGCTGGCAATGCAGATGGCAATGCTTTGGGCGACTGGTAAGCCTGCTTTCGGTGTTAACTGCTCTAAACCGCTAAAGTCTTTAATCATACAGGCAGAAAATGATAAGGGGGACCTGGCTGAAGAGGTTCTTGGTGTAGAAGCCGGCTTAGGGATAGATGAGCCTGAGTTGCTGGATAAAAACATCAGCATCATCCACTGCACTGCGTTTGCCGGGCAAAGGTTTATTGGGATGCTGGAGAAGATTATAGATAAACATAAACCGGACATCTGCTGGATAGATCCATTGTTCTCATATATCGGAGGTGATGTTTGTTCCCAGGAGGTTTGCAGTAAGTTTTTGCGTGAAGGCCTGAACCCTATCAGCGCCAGGACCGGGGTGATATGGATGATTATTCATCACACAACAAAACCACGGGAACACGAGTACGCAGGGAGCTGGCAGAGTTACGACATGTTTGGCAGTGCGGAACTGGTTAACTGGGCCAGGGCAGTATGCTTACTGAAACCAAGGAACGGAAACTTTTGCCTGACGTTTGCCAAGCGAGGTAAGCGTGTTAGCCGTAGTGAAGTAATGCTAAGGCATTCGCAGGAAGGTGTGTGCTGGGAGGAGCTTGATGATGATACAGTCTATTGCGACTAACAGCTTTAACCAGACACCGGATGCCATGATCCCGGTTCTCTCTGATGCGGAGATTGAAACTCTCCTGCAGTCCAAGGGGGTTGATTTCGTCATGGACTTTCTTCAGCGCCGGGAAAAGACAATTGGCCTGGCCAAGGAGGACCCCTTGAATTACGGGTTTGAGTTGGAGTGCTGGAAGGAGGCAAGAGCTCAGTTATTCGAAGCTGATGAATTACTTGTTCTTGGTGGCAACCGTGCGGGAAAAACTGAGCTGGCCGCAAAGCTGGCTTGTGAAACCCTGGTAAACAAGGATAACGCAGTTGTCTGGTGCCTGCACAGTTCCCTGCCTTCATCCATTGAGCTGCAGCAACCCGTGGTTCGCCGCTACCTGCCTCCGCAATGGCGGGCAATGGGTAAGAAAGGTCAGGTGGCTAATGTTTCATTTACAGTAAAGAATGGATTCAGTGAGCAGGTATTCGTTCTGCCTAATGGATCTAGGTGCCGATTCCTCAATTACACGCAGGATATAAAAGTTTTGGAAGGTGGAGAATGTGATTTCATTTGGTGCGACGAGCTAGTGCCGCTTACCTGGCTCGAAACACTGCGGTTTCGTGTTGTGACCCGCCAGGGCAAATTACTAATCACCTTTACGCCGGTCAAAGGTTACAGCATGACGGTTAAAGATTATATAGCCGGCTCAAGCGTGATTAAGACCAGGCATTCGGAGCTGCTTCCTGACACGGTTAATGTCCAGAATTGTCCTATCGGGACAATGCCTTACGTCATGCAGCCCTACCGGAAGAATGCCAGGGCAATGACTTTCTTTTCTGAAGACAATCCTTACGGAGGTTATGAGAACATTAAGAAAATGCTCGATGGGAAACCATCATCAGAAATTAAGATTCGGGCCTACGGCTGGGCTGAGAAGCTCGATGGTAACACATTTGCCAAGTTCGATGATGCCGTTCACGTTATACCACCTAATAAAGTTCCGAAAGAGGGGACGCGGTACTGTTCGTGCGACCCGGCAGGCCTGAAGAATTGGTTTATTAAGTGGTATCTGGTGGATGAGATTGGCCGGGTGTTTCTGTACCGGGAATGGCCTGATAGAAGGATATATGGCGAGTGGGCGCTGCCAAGTGAGAAACCAGACGGGTCCCCTGGTCCAGCACAGACAAGCGAGCAAGGCCGCAGTATTGTCGGCTATAAGCGGTTAATACTGGAGCTGGAGGGTTGGAAGTGGAATGAGGAGCTTGGTGAATGGGATGGGAAGAATGCTGAGAATATAGCGGCCAGGTATATTGACCCTCGCATGGGAGGTGCGGAAGTACCTTCAGTAGAGGAAGGCACTTCGATTATCTCTCTGATGGAGGATATTCAGCAGAAGGACGGGCAGAGCATAGGCCCCTCAATGGTTTGGCTCCGGGCTGATGGTGGTTCTATTGATGAAGGTATCCAGATGATTAATGATTATATGGATTTTGATGATTCAGAGAGCATTAACGTAATGAACAGCCCGAGGTTCTTTGTTAGCGATGTATGTGAGCAGAGCATATTTGCCTACCACGAATACACTGGAAAAGACGGCTTAAAGGGTGCCATGAAAGATGTAATCGACCCAGACAGGTATTTCCTGAAGAGCGGGCCGGTCTATTATGATACGAATGTTCCGCTATTTACTGATGGAGGAGGTTATTAATGGACGAAAAAGCCTGGAAACAACTCCCTCTTATGATGAGTCGTTCCGACCTATACCTCTGCGGCCTTACTGAGAAGGATGTTAAATATCTCGTTGAAGACGGTCAGCTTAATCCTTGGAAGAAATTAAACGGCGGTTATGCAAAATATCGCAAAACAGAGGTTGCGAAAATCGTGGGCCTTCCTGTATAACAATAATGTGGATTATTAGATTCAAATGAAAGACGAACTTCAGGAGGCTAGTAATAAGCCCAACCTTTCGGTTATTCACGGTGAGTTTCAACGCAGCGTGGATGAATCATATCGTAACCGCCAGCAAACTGCGGAACGCACCCGCTATGCTTTCTGGGAGGAGCAGAGCGATGACGGCAAGAAATGGGATGAGAACATGGCCGAGGGTAAGCGTGCTTTCCCTTTCAATGGCTCATCTGATACGCGGATCCGATTGGCTGATGAAATTATCCAGGACCGTGTGGACACGCTGAAGGCAGCTTTTGCCAGGGCTCAGTTTGTTGCTGAAGGAATTGGGGCCGAGGATGCAGAGCGTGCAGGTATAACCACCAAACGCCTGGACTGGGCTCGTAACTGCGGAGTGGACAATTTGAACCGTGAGCATGAACTGCTTGAGCAATATGCGGAAACTTACGGTTGGGCAGCTCTTCAGGTTACATGGGATAGGCGCTTAAATAAGCGTACTGAAACAGTCACAATGGATGACTTAATGATGCTGTCAGCCCAGATTCAGCAAGTAGCTCCTGACTCCCCTGCGGCCGACCTGGCAACTCTCGTTGCTGATTCCTCATCCGAGGAGCCTGCTGCTGATTTAATACAGGAGCTTTACCCTGGCTTTGTCGCTCGCCAGTCTCCTGAAATATATCCGCAAGAGGTAACAGCAATGACAAAGGCCCAGGCCCGCAAGGCTGTTAAGCAATTAAGGGAACAGGGCCAGGCAAGTTTTCCGGTCCCTTATGTTTCCAAAAATAATCCTTCTGTTTCAGCACTAAAACCTTTTGAAGAGTTTTTCTTTCCACCTGAGAGCACCGAGATCCAGAGGGCGCGGGCCGTCTTCCGTGTTGATTGGTTAACAGAAGCGGAGCTAAGAGGGAAGGTTCGCACAGAGGGCTGGTCTAAGCCTTGGGTTGAGAAGGTTGTTGATGATGCTCAAGGAGCCCATAACCCGCTTATCCCTCTGCCTACATTGCGTGAAGGCAATAAGGATACTGTCTACAACCTGAACGGACTGGATAAGCAGCATCTTCACGAGATTGTTTGGGCTTATACGCGAGGCGTAAAAGATGGTGTTGAATGTATATATTGCACGGTGTTTTGCCCGCACCTTCAGGCAACCCACTTTGAGGATGTGGATGACTCGCTTTACGGAAAGCATGAGATGTTGAACTATGCTCATGGAGAATATCCGTTTGTTATCAGGGTTCGTGAGGCAACCAGTCGGCGTGTATGTGATTCACGCGGAGTTCCTGAGCTTGTTTCAACCTGGCAAAATGAAATTAAAAGCCAGAGGGATAGCCTGGTAGACCGTACCAGTCTAAGCATATCCCCGCCGCTAAAGGTCCCTCTGCGGAACATGTCGAAGGCTTATCGTCTTGCACCAATGCAACAGGTGGGTGTTACCAGGCCTGATGAGATTGAATGGATGGAGCCACCCCCAGGCAACCCGCGTGAAGCTCTGGAGATAATTCGGAGTGTTAAGGATGATTGCGACGAATACTTTGGCCGCACCAGTGAGCTGGTGCCTGCGGCCAAGAGCCAGGTGCGGCAGCAAAACATGGTGGATTCTGACCTGGCATTCTGGGTAGAGGTATTCAAGCAGATTGATGCTCTGATGCTTCAGTTCCTTGGAGAAGAGAATTTAATGCGAATTAGTGGCGCTCCGGGCGCTGCCGGGGACTTCTCTGAGATACAGAGGCAGCACGACTGGAAGCTGCGCTTTGATGTGCGGGAACTTGATACCGAGTTCATGGGTAAGAAGTTGGAGTATTTCACGCAATTCGTGCTGAACGCTGACCGTGCAGGCGTTGTGGATATGGCGGCCGTAGTCGAGCTAATGGCTAACATGGTTGACCCAACTATCCGCAGGGCCGTTGTGACTAGCCCGCAGGCCGCAAGCCAGAAGCTCTATGAGCGTACCCTTACTGACATTATGGCGATGGCTCAGGGTAATGAGGTGCCTTATGTGGAGCAGGATCCAACTGCTCAAGGCCAGCTACAGGCTGCACAGCAGATTATTGCTGCTAATCCGAAATACCAGGAACAGCTTCAGGCCGATGAGCACTTTGGCCAGTTGATGCAGAAATGGATGCAGAACCGGCAGCAATCAGTGAACCAGCAACAGAACAGTATGATTGGCCGCCTGGGGGTTGCTCCCGGCGCTGCCCAGACTTACTAAATGGATTCTTCCTTCAAACAACTCACCGACGAGCATCCTGTTTATAAGGAGCTTAAACAGTTAATAGATGACGGACGCACTCATGCGTCCCAGGCTCTCTGCAACCCAAGTCTTTCAAGTGATGAACGTCA
>Ga0208299_1002013_pt1 | contig 14302 bp, 24 predicted proteins | sample 15_taG_FD_184089 | JGI IMG/M metagenome (GOLD analysis project Ga0208299, IMG submission 184089) | Marine viral communities from the Subarctic Pacific Ocean - 15_ETSP_OMZ_AT15312 metaG (SPAdes) (version 2) | ecosystem: Environmental > Aquatic > Marine > Oceanic | place: Pacific Ocean | collected...
AGGACCAGCAGGACCAGTAGCACCATCGGCACCATCAGCTCCATCAGCTCCGTTTGTTCCAGGTATACCTTGTGGACCTTGAGGACCAGCATCACCTTGAGGACCAACAGGACCAGCAGGACCAGCAGGGCCATCAGCACCAGTTGCTCCATCAGCACCATCAGCTCCATCGTTACCAGCAACTCCAGGATTACCTTGAGCTCCTTGAGGACCAGCAGGACCGGTAGGACCAGTAGGACCAGGTACAGTAGAATCTGCACCGTCAGCTCCATCAGCTCCATCAGCACCATCAGCTCCGTTTACTCCAGGATTACCTTGAGGACCAGCAGGACCATCAGGACCAGTAGGACCAGTAGCACCATCGGCACCATCGTTACCAGCAACACCTTGAGGACCAATAGGACCTTGCGCTCCATCTTGACCAGGATTACCTTGTTGACCAGTTGGACCAGTTTCACCAGTAGGACCGACAGGACCAGGATTACCTTGTGCTCCATCAGCACCGTCATCTCCATTTAAACCAGCAGGACCAACAGGACCAGCAGGACCAACAGGACCAGTAGCTCCATCGTTACCAGCAGCTCCGTCAGCACCATCAGCACCAGCAGCTCCGTCAGCACCATCAGCACCTGAAGTTCCACTTGAACCAGAAGTACCTTGTAATGAATCTAACCAATCACCTATTGGTAATGGTTGAGTTCCATTAGGTAAACCGTCAACGTATATTTCGTATGCGCTTTTACCATCAATACCAGCTTGACCATCAGGACCAGTTGCTCCATCAGCACCTGAAGTTCCTGAAGAACCAGAAGTTCCATCACCTTGTAAAGGAATATCAATGGTTATTTCATTTCCACCAGGACCAGCAAAACCAGTTGCTCCACCGATGAAGTTTATTTTCTTAATATCTGTTATCGGTGCAGTTTGTCCAATCTTTATAGTTGAACCAGCAACATCCGCTAATCTAGAATATGTTTCGTAAAAAAGACCTAAGTGATCGCCTATAGCAAAAGTATAGTTTTCACCTGGCGTAGTTGAATTAGATTCGTATTGAACGATAATTTCTAATGCATCATCATCTTCAGTATTAATAGGATTTAAAGGATCCTCATCAATAACATTAATTCTTGAATAAGAAACTAATTTGTATACTGAATATTCACTATTGTTTCTTACGTTTGTAAAGAAGATCGTTGACTTTAAAGCGTCAACATCTAATCTTTCTTCTAATAAGTTTTCAAAGTAACTATTTCTAATACCCTTATCATCTTTAAGAGCTAACTTAAATTTAGTAACTTGAGAAGGTACACTAGAGTTAAAAAGAATTTGACCTTGAGAAGGGTTAATACCATTATAGTCTGCGATTGCAACACCTTGTACATTATATACAGTACTTGGCATTCCATATCTAGATGCTACAATTTCACCAACAACATCTCCAGCATCATATACATTACCTATCTTAATAAGTGGTAAAGTAACCTCTGAGATACCTTCTGTTATTTTAAATCTAACCCAGCATTCACCATTCACATTATTATCTTCTAATGGAAGTGCTGATGTTTCAGCAGCTAGAATAGAAAGGCTGATTTGATTTTGGGTGTCACCGTTTGCTGCACCGTAAACTAAATCATTGGTTAATTTAGATTGAGTTTTAAAAATGTTGAGATCAGTATCAACATATTCAGCGATAACGTTCGTGATTGCACCGATGTTAATTTGATTTCCAACATAATCTTTATGTAAGGAAACTGTTAAATTAGCTTGTTGTCCCCTGATAATATTAATATATTCTGGAGAAACTGCTATTAGTCCTTGGGAGTTTACACTTGGCATAATTATTGTCTAATTTTTTTATTGCTTGTATTATATATCATTATTAAAATGCGTAGTCTCTATGTAAGAGCGAAAAAATCGTGCTATTGATAACTGTAATTGCATGCCCCTCTAATTTGGTATGCGTTTTTAGATCAGCTTTAATTAAAATCCTATCGGATTTCTTTTCACTCAGCTCTGTAAGAGTCTTAAAATACTCTGTTTCATTATATTTCTCAGTTTTAATATGCTGCATCTTAAAATCTTTCCAAGACATAAGATAATTTTTACTAGGCTTATTAAAATAGTAAATATGTAATTTGCTGTCGGGTGTTGTAATAAAAACAAACCCACCGGAGAGAAAGTATTTCTTATCCCCTATATAAGAAGTTGTTAAACCCGATTCGATATCCCTCCATTCTTCTCTACATCTAGTATGTAAGTCTTCAAATTGATCAATGGCTTCTCCATATATCTGATCTACTATTAAATCTTGATTAACTTCTTCTTGTGTTGTAAAGACCATTTCTAGATCTTCCCATGGTAAACCCATGAATTCAATGCTTGGTACTAAATCTGTTTGTTTAATAGCATCATATCTATATAAGTAATCTAACGTGTCATCTATTTCCCATAGAGCTGACATTAAAGATTTTTGAATTAATATTTTAAGCTCTTTAACTCTTTGTAAAAGCTTATATGTTTTATATTCTAAATCGTCTGGACCTTCTTCGATCCACTTCGGTGTTATTAACTTGCTCATAGGATATTTATCTATCAACAATTTACCACCATACCAATTTAGGACATAAAATATTTTTCATAATTAGCTAATAAGTACAATGCAGCATCTTCTGCTTCTTCGAATGTTAAATGGGATTTGTGTATTGGTGGGATTTCGTCAGATTTAGCCCTGTGTAATGGGCTTTTTTTATGTACTATTGTGTATAATAACTTTCCTCTATCAAGATCTTCTCTTAATATCTGTATTCTATTTGAATACTTTAGATTTATCACACCATGTACACTATCATGGAAATCTAATATTGCCACGTTTGATTATTTTAATTGATTAGTATAATCATAATTATCTTGACCTATAAAAAATCTATATTTATATGAATGGTTATACAATTTCTCATATAATCTATTCTTAAACATAAATAAATTAGCTTCAATAGATATTTCTTTTGATAATTGAGTGTGTGCTAACATAATTTTGTTTTAAGCTTTTCTAGGGCGCTTACCAGTTTTTGTAATTCTCTTCTTTGGTTGAATAAGTTTATTAACTTCTTTTTCTAAAGTAGCAACTGTGCTAGTGGTAGTTAATCCCCACTGTAGAATGAACCAACTCATTTCTTGCTCTGCTAATTTTTGAGATATGCCAAGCTTTTTCTTTAAAATAGTAATACCTCTTTTTTGAAATTTAACTTCATCCGTTCTAGTAGTCTTATATTTCATATACCACTCTGGATCGCCTTTTACATCCTCATAGGTTTTGCCATGAGGTTCTAATTGTAAATTTACAAGTTCTACAAAAACTTGTTTCGTCTTTTCTCTTTTAATCATTTTTTCTGAGATTTAATAATTTCGTCTATAATACCATATTTGATTGCAGCTTTTGAATCTAACCAAAAATCTCTGGTAGCATCTTCTTTGACTTGTTTAGCAGTTTTGCCACAGTAAGATCCTAATAAGATAAATAACTCTTCATTAAGTTTTTGCCATTCAGCCCAATCTACTTCAGCATCTTGAATATTTCCACTAAATCCACCAGATGATTGGTGTAACATAGTTCGTGAATGTTTTAATGAAGATCTTTTACCTTTAGTTCCTGCTCCTAAGAGAACTGATCCCATAGAAGCTGCCATACCGGTATTGATAGTTTTTATATCGTTTGGAATATACTCCATCACATCAACCATGGATAGCCCAGATTTAACTGAACCTCCTGGTGAATCGATATGCATAGTAATGTCTTCTCCACTCGTGGATGATAAGAACATTAACTGTGCTTGGACAATTGTAGACATATTATCATTTACAGGTCCTGCGACCCATAATAATCTATCTACCATTAATCTAGAAAAGATGTCCATTTGAGTCATACGTAACTCACGCTCTTCTAGGATATATGGTGTTAAAGAATTCTCTTTCTTGTAAAGATCTAATTTATTTGAACTAATATTATGTTCAGATTTTGCGTATCTTTCGAACTCTTTATCTTTTGGGAAGTAATTCATTTATATTTGTTTTTTCATTTGTTTGATAAGATCACAAGTTTCAAACTCCTCTATCTTTTCAAAATACTCGTTTGCTTTATTTAAACTTTTCTTAAAACCTTTTTTAGGAAGATCCATACTATATTTCACTCCGTCGTCATCTATTAATATCGCTAATAAGTCAGAAGTTTCATTTTTGGTTTCTATTTTGTCTAATACGAATTCTACAATTCTTCTAAAAAAGATATCATACTTTGACATTAATAACATCTCTAAATCCGCTTCTAGCATCTTAGGATCTATGTGAATCTCTGGTATCTTATTATTCTCCATTAGTTACAAAGTATTTATCGAGAATCTCTTTGTAGTCTTTTTTGGAGTCTATTTCTGGATTGTCAACACTGTCATCTATTTCTTTAATAAATGCTAATGCAGAATCTGTTAGGCTGACATTTTCACCATCATAATCTAAGAATGGTTTCCTTAATAAGAATGGAGACTCTTGTGCCTCATCTATTTCTTCTATTTTGATTTCATCAGCTAATTCAAAATGTCTTTCGTAGAAATGTAAGTTATCAGCATAATGATAATACATACCAAGCTCTAAATCAGGATATGTTTCTTTAAGTTTAAGAAATACTGATTGTTGTAAGAATGCGAAGAATGGTGCGTCAAATGTAAGACCATAAAATATATCATTAGATCTCATTTGAATTTTCATGTGTAGCATATTATGTCTAATAAAGAAATTAGCGTACATGGTACAAACAAAATCTTTATTCTCTTTAAACTGAAATTTAGGTTGGTTAAAGAACATAATAGCTTGTCTGCTATTTTTATCAGTTGTAAGTGAATCAACAACCCAACCAAATTGTTCTTTATTAAAAACTAAAGATCCATAATTAGAATTAATTTCATTCGAATCTGGATTAGTTAAAGAAGACCAAAAACCAGAAAACTGTCCGATGTAATCTACATCTCTATCTTGTTTTAGATACCAAGCTAATTCACCTGCTAGGTATTTCCAGTTAAACTTTCTTTGTGGAAAGTCTGCGATTGGTTGTCTAGGGTCAACGATGAAGTTAGAAAGAATTGCTTCTTTTACTTTTAAATCTCTTGGTTGAGCTTCTTCACCTTGATCTTCAATGTATTTTATTATATTAATAAATGTATTTGAAAAACTCATGTATCTTAATGTTTTAATGTTAATACTTATACAAGGAATTTATAGAATGTTTACTTAATATTAAGTTTATTCTCTTTTCTGTCTTTTGAGATAGTATATGTTTTGCCTTCTTTAACTATACCATCTAATATACCATCAGCAACGACGTCTTCAACATATTTTTGAATAGCCCTTTTAATTGGTCTTGCGCCATACTTAGGATCGTAACCTTCTTTTGCTAAAAAGTCTTTAGTAGTTTTATTGAATTTAAAAGTATAACCTTGTATGCTCATACGTTCAATAAATCTATTAAGTTCAATATCTACAATTTCTAAGATAGACTCGTTATTAAGCTGATCGAATACAATAATATCATCTAGTCTATTTAAGAATTCTGGACTAAATTTATTTTTAAGCTCTTTTTTAATAACACCATCTATTTTAGATTGTTGTTCTAGCATTGATGATGAAGTTGAGAATCCAATACCTGTTCCAAAGTCTGCAAGCTTTCTTGCACCAACATTAGATGTTAATACTATGATAGTATTAGTGAAGTCTACCACCCTACCATTAGAATCTGTTAATCTACCTTCATCTAAAACTTGTAATAAAGTATTGAAAATATCTGGGTGAGCCTTTTCAACCTCATCAAATAATACAACTGAATAAGGTTTACGTCTTACTGCTTCTGTTAATTGACCACCCTCGTCATGTCCTACATATCCCGGAGGAGCTCCAATCAATCTAGATACATTATATTTTTCTTGGTATTCTGACATGTCAATTCTAATCATTGCGTCAGTATCTCCAAACATATATTCTGCTAAAGCTTTTACTGTTTCTGTTTTACCAACTCCAGTTGGACCTAAAAACATAAATGAACCTGTAGGTTGTTTTGCAGATGCAACTCCAGTTCTAGATCTTTTAATTACTTTAGCTAAAGCGTTAACTGCTTCATCTTGACCAACAATAGACTTCTTAACATGATCTGCCATATTCTTAATCATTTGCATATCATCAGATCCTAGACGTGTTACAGGTATTCCAGTAGACATTGATACAGTTTCTGCAATATCATCAATAGTAACTTGTCTTTTCTTTGTCTTAAGTGTAGATTCCCACTCTTCAGTTTCAAATTGAATCTTAGCTTCTAAACTAATTTGTTCATCACGCTTAGTTGCAGCTATTTCATAGTCTTGTTTTTCTACTGCAGTTTTTTTAGCCTCTTTAGCTTTATCTGCATCTTTTTCTAATTGTTTAATTCTTGCTGGCACTTTAACTTCTAATAAGTGAGTTCTTGCACCTGCCTCATCCAATAAATCAATTGCTTTATCTGGTAATTCTCTTGATTTGATATATCTTTCTGACATTCTTACACAGGCTTCAATAGCTTCTGCAGAATATTCTACTGAATGATGCTCTTCATACTTATGTTTAATTCTTGTAAGAATTTCTATAGCTTCAGACATGCTTGGAGCGTCAATAAAAACCTCTTGGAATCGTCTGGTTAGAGCTCCATCATCTTCTATTGATTCTCTATATTCATCAAGTGTAGTTGCCCCAATACATTGTACGGAACCCCTGGCCAATGCTGGCTTAAGAATATTTGAAGCATCTAATGCTCCGCTAACTCCACCAGCTCCAACAATCGTATGTAACTCATCAATAAAGACAATTACATCATCTGCCATCTTAAGCTCTTCTACAATATTCTTCATTCTCTCTTCAAATTCACCACGATACTTTGTACCAGCAACAATGGTTGTCATATTTAAAGATATAACTCTTTTATTTAGAAGAACACGTGCAACTTTCTTATTTACAATACGTTGTGCAATAGCTTCTACTATTGCAGTTTTACCAACTCCAGGATCTCCTAAGATAATTGGGTTATTCTTTTTACGTCTTGCCAAAATTTGACAAATTCTATAGATCTCTCTATCTCTTCCGATGATAGGATCTAATTTATCTTCTGCTGCTGCTTTAGTCAGGTCTTCTCCAAATTCATCTAGAAATGGAGTTGCCTTTTTCTTTGCTGGGAATCGTTTCCCTTTTTCACTTTCGTAACCGTCCGCTATTGGCATATATTCTTAATGTTTTATTAATACAACTATTATATAGTGTTTTGTCTCTTTGTTTATACATTATTAGTTAGCAATGTTATCTGCCGCATAAACTCCAGGGAGTAGTTCTGGCTTATACCTTGCTTTAAATCCAAATCCATTTACATAACCTACCGCAGCCTTTACTAATTTATTAGACTTTTTAGCTGGGTCTATATTGTAATCTAGATCTATAGTATCTATCTCAATTCCATGCTCGCGTAGATACAAAGCCACCTCAACTGATTTTTCACACTCCATCCAAAGCCTAGTCCACATATCTTTTATTTCATGTAAAACTTCTTTTTTATAGATAACGTGGCATCCAGTAGAAGATACATGAAATACTAATGTTGTGGCATAAGTGGTTTTGCCATTTCTTGTTTGGCTATCACAACCCATATACATTTTCACATCATGGAATCTTTGTGCTTTTAAATAATCTTTAACATAAGGAGCTAATTCAAATTGTGGCGCTCCTGTTAGTTTCTTAAACTTCATGTATTGCTATTTTAATAGTGTTAACTTTTCTGACCTACTTAATTTCTTTATTGCTGCTTCTCTTTTAGATGCTAAAGATCTATTCTCACATCTTTCTGAATACATCATTTGCACAGGTCGTCTTGCTCTTGTGTATTTTGCACCTTTCTTAGAATTATTATGTTCGTTTAGTCTTCGATCTAGATCAACTGTAATTCCTGTATATAAGGAACCATCTGAACATTTTAGGATATAAACATACCATTCATTCATCTGTAATCAAACCAATAAAACATTGCTAAAATAATAAGCTTATCTAATATCCAAAGCCCTATGAGTATTGATAACTTTTTGTCTATGTCGAATTTATTCTTCATATCTAATAATCATAATCATCATCAGAATAATCTGGAGATGTTTTCGGTATACTGATTGAATCATACTCATTATCATCTAAATCTACGTATGGTTCTGTATCTTTTTGGGTTTTATCCTCTGGATCAGTTTGAAAGAGGTGCTTTAATTCTGGCATGCGATTGATATTTTTTTATGTAAAAGTCATCTGACTGTATATGTTCTATTTGATCTAAAAATAAATCATCTGGATTCCAGAACTCATCATTGATAACTAGTTCAGATAATTCAAAAGGAACTCTCGTACATTGTTCTCTTGCCTGGTCTAAATGATTTGAATATAAATGTACATCTCCTAAATTACCAATTAATTCATCTGGTATCATATTAACCTCTTTTGCAATAATCTCTAGTAATAGACCATACGATGCAATATTAAATGGAAGACCTAAGAAAGTATCTACAGATCTTTGATTCCACATTAAAGAGATTGCTCGTTTAGGTGTTGGCTCATAGTAAGAATCTTCAAAATCTGGTAAATTGTTAGCTTGAAAATTATACTCCATGCCGGTTTCGTAGTTATTTCTAAACCAAATATCATATCTTTCTTTTTCACTCAACTCTCTTGTATACATTTGAAACCCATAATGGCATGGGGGTAAAGTCATAATGTTAAGCTCACCAACATTCCAAGCACTTACCATAAGTCTACGAGAATCAGGATTTGTTTTTAGTTCTTCGATGAGGTTTGCGATTTGATCTATTTTTTTTGTATAAACACCGGGATTAGCTATCTTTTCATCTCTTGTAGTTTTTCTTATCCAATCTCTCCATTGCTTTCCATATATAGGACCTAATTCACCCCATGCTTCTGCAAACTCTTCGTCAGCCTTAATCATTTCAATAAATTCTTCACGCGATGCTAGATCACCACCGTCATTATAGTGTGCTTCTAACTTTTCGCAATATGCTTTATATGCATCACCATTCCAAATGTTACATCCATTATCAACTAAGTATTTAATGTTAGTATCTCCACGTAAAAACCATAGTAATTCTGTTACCATAGTTTTCCATGCCATTTTCTTAGTGGTTAAAAGAGGGAAGCCATCAGACATTTTATGTCTAAATTGTTTACCAAAAACTGAAAGAGTTCCAGTACCTGTTCGATCCTCTTTTTCAACTCCATTTTTAAGGATGTCCAGTAGTATATCTTGGTATTGTTTATCTAATGTATTCATATTAACAGATTGCACATTCTTCTGTAGGCATTAAGTAAATCATTAAAGCTGCAAAAAGAATTGCAATAATTGTAACGATTATTCTAATAGGCTTAGATTGTTTATCTTTCCAAGTCTTTATTTTCATACCCCATTTATAGGATAGCCTTCCAGCCCAATCGTACATTCTGCCGACCCAATCAAATGGTGGCGCTTTAAGTAGAGTAGCTAAGATCATAATCCAGCCTGTTGTGGTGTCACCCATATAAAGTAATCCACATGCAGCAGCTAAAAAGTAATATCCGATAAATTGTTTTAAATGCTTTTTCATTTTTGCTAATTTATTATAGACAACTAAAGTATCTATCGCCCCTATCACAGAGGAACGTTACAACATCACCACTTGGGTTTGTGGCTGCAATATATTTTTCTGCTGCTAAGATATTAGCTCCTGCAGAGATACCTACAAATAGACCATGTGTCTTTGCCAACTCTCTTGCTCTATCTTTAGCATCTTCTGTAGTAATCTGTTGAATGCAATCTACGTTATTCATATCAACTAAGAATTTACTACCATCACCAATTCCTTGAATACCATGTAGTCCAGCTTCTCCACCAGACATTACTGGAGATTCTGCAGGTTCTACTGCAACCATCTTCATATCTGGGAAATGTGGCTTTAATCTTTTTGAACATCCCATTAGTGTACCACCAGTTCCAGTTCCTGTAACCATTGCACTAATTGTTCGTTTGCCATCTACTGCCCAATTTAATATCTCTTGTCCAGTTGTAAATGAATGAGATTCAATATTAAATTTATTTGCAAATTGATTACAATTAAACCATCCAAACTTTTCACATAATTCATCGCGGTAAGCTATGGCTCCATCAAAATCACCAGCTGGAACTTCAATTAACTTTGCACCATAATATTCTAATGTCTTCTTTCTTTCAATTGACATATTATCTGGCATTACAATTACACATTTTAATCCTAGTGTAGCTGCTAACCATGCAAAGCTAACTCCCATATTTCCAGAAGTAGCTTCACAAATAGTATCATATCCATTTGCTATAGGATCCTGTACTTTCATAATCCAACTTGCTGGTCTATCTTTTATAGATCCAGTAGGGTTCAATAATTCAGCTTTAGCATATAAGCCTTCACTGATCTTTATCATTGGAGTGTTCCCTATTTCTTTTAGTAATTGCATGTTCTGGGTAATATTATGGGTTGTATACTTAATACTACATTTTTTAGTAAAGTTTCATTGATAGATATTTTATATATGAGAATCATCACATACTGGTTCGACGATCAAAAAGAAATGATATATTTTGATAACGGTTATCAGTCCCTCGTAGCGAACTCCGGACATTTCATTTGGAAGATAAATGGGAAAGCTGTCTTTTTTCATGAAGACATGATCGACATACAAATAATGACAGGATATATATTTAAACAGAAAGAATAATCACAAATATGAACTGGATTAGACACGACTTCGAAAGAAGTATGAATAAGCATTTAAATGAAGATAAAGAATTAAAACTTAAGGTTGATAATTCTGGTTATGTTAATATGCTTAATTGGTTTAGAAAGAATACTGATCTTTTAGAACCACATAATACTGGAACTGTATCTCCAGACTCTGGTGTTAAACATGGTGATAAAACTGCAGCTCTTAAGAAAGCAGGTCTAGATACTTCCTTCCCTTATGGTTACTGTTACCCTATTTCACAATTTGTATTTTATACAGAAGGTGGTTACAAAGGTGATTATGATTTAAAACTAATTAAGTCATCAGAATTAAAATTTAACTTTAAAGGTAAACGTGGACAAACTACTCATTGGTTCTGTCAACACAAAACTTCAGGTAGAATTATTGATTTAACTATTGAGCAATTTGATAGAATAGACGATATTGATATTGAAGAGAAATTCCCATTAGCTGCTAGAGCTAATTTAGGTTTTCCTTATTATAGAACTAAAGGTTCTGGTAAAGTTGAATTCGACCATACTCCTCCTTGTCTACAAACTCTTAAGTTATATGACAGATACAGAGAAGATGTCGAAAAGATACCTGGTTTAGAAAAGTATTGGTCAGCATGTAATTATGCTACTGAAAGAAGAAAGGGAGATGAGAATAAACCCATCTCCGAAATGTATGATTCTAGTGAAATGAATTCTCTAGATGAAATTGTAAGAAAATACTGGTCTTAATTACTTTCCGCTAGCAGATCTACTAGTACAGAAAGAACATAAAACTCTATCTACATCACCTGGAACATTTACAACCTCTTTACATGGTCCATCAAGTGGAGCATATTTAGCATATTTAGAAGTATCTAGATCAGAATTCTGACACTTTAAATTTTTGTAGTCTGCTGGGTTTCTTCTTTTACCTGCTGTTTTACTTTTTCTCATTTTTTATTTGTTTTAAGATTTCGCAATATTTGTAAAGTTCATCCTTTTCAAATTCTTTAATTGCCCATTCTAAATCTTCAACGCTTCCCATTCTAGCCCATTCTTTAAATTCATCTTCTGTATCAAATACATGGATAAAATTAGTTGGTTTGATTAGGTCGTTATATTTTTGATTTATTTCTTTTAATGTTAGATTTTTAATGCTTCTCATCGCTTGTTTATCTCATTAATCTTTTCCGGCGTTAAAGCCTTTAAGAATTCTATGTATAATTCAATACAAGTTTCAACATCCTCTTTATGAGCCATTTCCACAGTAGAATGCATATACTTAAGTGGCATACCTAAAATTGCTGTAGGAGTATTCTCTAGAAAGAATGCAACTGTATCATTTCCATAGCTTCCAACATGATGTTGTAGAGGAATTTCTTTATCTGCCGCTACTTCTTTTAGCATATTTAGAATACCTCTGTGATTTTGACTAGCGTATTCTAGTGAAGGTCCTTTACCACCTTCAACTGGACCATGTTTTGCTTCATCCATCTTAGGAGTAGCGGTATTATGACAAACATCTGTAACCAGAGCTAGATCTGCTTGTAAATGTTTAGCTATTTTCTTAGCTCCAAAGAGTCCAACCTCTTCTTGCACTGAATTTACTACATATAAGTCATAGGGTAAACCAATTGAGCGGTCGTGGATGCGTCTTGCTACTTCGGCAATGATATATCCGCCTATTTTGTTATCCAGGGCTCTACCTACATAGTAATCACCCATCTCTTTTAGCTGGTCATCAAAGGTAATTAGACATCCAATCTCAATTCCAGCCTCATTTGCGGCTTCCAAGCTAGAATAACCGCAATCCACCCATAATTCATGATCGGCATAGCCTAAATCCTTTCTCTTAGCTCTAGTATGAATTGCTGGCCAACCGAAAACTCCTGGTATTTTATGGCCATCATGTGTATGTACAATTACAGTCTTACTTGGAGCGATCATATTATCTGAACCACCATGTTTTCTAACTCTAACCATACCATCCTTCTCAATATTAGTGATAATCCAGGCAATTTCATCACAATGAGCCTCAATTACTACTTTATTAGAGTGCTTTTGAGCACCAGTAGTACCCCTAATCACACCATACGAAGTTCCATACGCATCATTGTGTAAAAAGTCTACATAAGGAAACATATATTGCTTCCAAACCTCTTGACCTCTAGTTTCTTGCGCTACTGGAGCGTATTCATTAAGATAATCATATAGGAATTCTTCTTTACTCGAGTTTACTCTAGCCATTCTCTTTTGTTTTAAAGGTTTCTGCTTTGTAATTCTTGATACATTCTTCTTCCATCAAGTTTACCCATTTAGAGTAAGAGATTTCTTCTCTATTAAGTTGGTATTCCAACTCTCTTACAACTCCTTGCTTTAAGTATTTACCCATCTGATTTTGATTTTGTTACTGGTTTTAAGTGAGTAAAACCCAACTCCTCATTCAAATCTATCTTATATGCTTTCATCTTTCTAAACATCATCTCAGATAGTGTTTCGCCATCTAACACTAAGCTATCGTTATCATATAGCTTTAGACTATCTAATATGGATAACATACAAGAAGCCATTCTGTGTTTCTTTTTTACTCCAGCCATATTATACGTATTGTGGAAAGTCTACTCCATGGTTATGTACAAACTTATCATGTACCTGTTCTGTCATTTCTACTCTAATATCTACACCTTCATCTGTGAAGATACCTAAGAGACCTATAATATCAAAGTCTGTATAGTTAAGATGTTCATTTTGAAAATCTGTTCCGGCGCTGATTTTTCTAATTGCTTCTTGGTACACCTTTAGCGCGTCTACTATAATGTCCTTCTGTTCTCTTGGTAGGTTAACTGTTACTTTCATGCTTGTTGTCGTAATATTGTTTATATTCATTTAAATACCCTAGGGCTAATTCACTCTTTATCCTGTATACATCCGAATCATCAATACCTTCGTCATCTCCAAATTTACCCCAACCAAATTCGTTTAGAGCTATGCATATTGCATCATGGAATTCATTACCTACTACTTCATCTAGTCTATCAACAATCACCTTGACCTGTTCGTTAGTTAATCTTTCTGTTGCCATTCGCTTTCTTCTTAAAGTTAATATATTCAAATCTTGTAATCACCTTGCCGTCCGGTATTACTTGAGCATTTAGAATACTCTCATCCATGTCGAAGCATTTTTCTATAAATGATATTGGGTACTTCACTTTATCATAGTCTCTATAGTGACCTGTAATAAATGTAATCCTGACTTCACTCCCACCTGGTCGGTGGCTGAGTGGATTAGTGCGATGGTTATCTCCAACTTTCATGTGTAGGTGTTTATGTCTTATATGACTCAAAGTCTCAATAGTTTCAACTGGGAAATTTTTAGTTCAGTTAAGTCCTCTTTAGAAATTTTTGCAGACCGCGTCCCGACTAAGGGAAATTTTACCACCACTAGGCCCCATACTGGCCTGCCCCATACT
>Ga0208299_1002014_pt1 | contig 14299 bp, 18 predicted proteins | sample 15_taG_FD_184089 | JGI IMG/M metagenome (GOLD analysis project Ga0208299, IMG submission 184089) | Marine viral communities from the Subarctic Pacific Ocean - 15_ETSP_OMZ_AT15312 metaG (SPAdes) (version 2) | ecosystem: Environmental > Aquatic > Marine > Oceanic | place: Pacific Ocean | collected...
CTAGGCTCCAAAACCCAAAGTTTCAACATAACTCCCTTCCTCTGCCTTACTTGAGAGTCAGCATGAAACTAGAGGACATTGGGTTCTACACCTTGAGCGATCTTCGAGCGAGAACCGCAAGCGATGAAGATTTCCCTTGACGCGAACAAGGGAACGTGGTATTATGGTCGTCATGAAGAGATTTATGGAAATAATAAACGTCACCCTTTGTGGTCCGAAGATAGCAATGTCCCGGCATATAAGATTGGTTAACGGAATGGGGATATAGCTCAGCTGGGAGAGCATCGCACTTGCACTGCGAAGGTCCACGGTTCGATCCCGTGTATCTCCACCATTTACTTTAACAGTCAATGCCCAGGAAATCCTCGGAAAAAGTTTAACAATCATATTCTCACCGAGACTGTCTACTAATTTCTTATCAAAAGTCTCGGGGAATTAAAGTGAAAAAGATAGCAGCAGATAGAAATTATAGAATGTTAAAAAATGCGGAGTTTTAAAATTTATTAACAGTAATATTAACAGTAAGTGACGCGGGGTGGACAAGTGGTTAAGTTGCTGGACTCATACTCCGGAGATCGAGAGTTCAAATCTCTCTCCCGCTACTCATTCAAAGGGACAGCACCGAAAGGCTGCTGTCCCTTTTGTTTTCCGTTGGGGCAAAAACTTGACACGGATCTTAAGAGTTCCCTTAATCAAATAAGTTAATCTCCTTCTTATCGCAGCATAGTTCAACCTATAGATATCCTCCTTCCGTTGCGTTGAATGGTTCACACCGTTATAGTAGGACCGTAGTTCATATTAGAATATATCTATAGGGATATTACTCCGAGGTATCAAGGCCCCTAAAATCTATATAGATTTTATATAGCCGATGAGGCTCCGCTGAATACTCCTCTTATAGATTTCATTAAGAGCATCACGCCACCCTAATTTTTTATCCATGGCCGCCCCGCCAGGTTAAGCCTCATTAAATTCCTGGGCAAAAATTTAACACCAGATTTTTATTACTTTCTCGGTAGACCCTATTAGACCGTTGAGTCAATAGTATTACTTATCAAAAGCATTACAAACAGTATTGCAGAAGCAGCGGATCCCTCCCTTATCTTTTTCAGAATTAATAGAACATAGGGATCTTTTAATAATTAAAATCAATTAATTTTAAACGTTTCAATTTTAAACGTTTCAATAAGGATTTTTAAATAACATCTATTAATTATTAGCGGAATACTGGTTAACCACTTTGGAGATATGGCTCCTTGCTATGGGTTAAAGTCAAACAAATCTTATGCATATTTATTGGCATTAAACATATCCGGTATTCTAAAGCCTTAGAGTTCTATATAAAAGATTATATCTGGAAATTATAATGAAAACCAAGCTAATAAATCTATCAGAATTTTTAAGAAGAAATAAATTAACAAAAGAGTTTAATCAGTTAATTGATATTCTTAAAATTGCCATGCCGTTGCCTCCTGGCGAAGAAATTGAGGCATCAGAGCATAGACTCATTAACCTGGAAGGCCCAGAGTCTATGTCGGAAGAGGAGGTTGGAGAAAATCTAAAGTTAAAAGATATATTCTTACGAAGAAAAGATGATTCTTTTATTGGTCAATTTAAATTTCTTCACTTTTTCAGAGGAGACTCTGCACAGGCAGTGGAATTTATAAATAAATTTTCAGAGTCCCCAAACCCAACAGAGATGTCCGTTGTAGGAACTAGAGATGGGGTATGTAAGGCGATGAACAATCAGCACTTTAGGGGTAGCGGATATATTCTCGTTATGACTGGAGAGCCTGTATCTGCATTTTATTTTGATGCCTCATCTAGTATCGGAGAAGGCTTTATGGATAGCGAGAGTTATAAAAGAAAGCTGAAGAACCTCGGGGTAAATACAGATGCATATTTGCCAAAGGTAATAAATGTTAGCAAGGGAAGAATCCACAGTTTTTTTTATGATGAAGAGTCATACAATGAGGCTTCGGAGGGTAGGTCTTCCGATTATCATGAGTTTATATTGAAAAATGCAAAAGTTGAATACATGGTGATTGACAATAAAATGCGTTTAGACAAAATATATGAAGAACTTTCTGATGAATTAGAATATGGAGCAGACCTTGCTGATAAGATAAGGCTTTGCAGTGGAGATATTATTTATGGCTCTAGTGCGGCGGTTGAAAAGCTGGAGAGGAGCGCAAAGTCCTTCATATATCACAGAGGATACCATGATCGACAATCTTATTGGAATGAAGAAAAGTTTGAAAATGTAATTCAAAATTTAGACAAAAAAGATGATGGATATTTTCATGATCGCGTTACTCTGGAGATGGCAATTGAGGAAGCTATTGATGATAGCTTTATGAAAATAGAGAATATAGGAGGCTTCATATCCAGCATAGTTGATATGGCAAGAGAAAGAACTCCTATGTATATGCACGGGTCTTTCGACAATCATAAGGAAAATAGAAGAAAACATATTGAAAATTCTATATCCGAGAGTATACATAGGATTGTAGATAAAAATATGGATGATATAAATAGCATTTCATATCAAGAAGATAATTTCAACAAACTTTTGTTTGAAAAAGGATGGCTTCATAGGGAACATAATATTGGAGATATAACCTTTGACTCTCTCTTTAAGAAGGGTATCAAAGATTTTCAAGAAAAACTGAAGTCATATGGAGATATAAGCGAAAATAATATTGAAGATCTAAGCTCTGAACTGGATAGGCTTTATGGGTTTTTATACTCTACGGCGTATATAGAGGGGTCTAAATATTCTAAGAATATAAAGTTTAAAAATTGGCAATCCGCTAAAGAAGAATTCTTGAGCCTGTTAGAGAAGGTAGTAAGGCTGCCAAATGCAGGAAGAGAATTTGCAGAATTAATAAAGGTATATAAAGACAAGGGAGAAGATATCCCCTATACATTTATTGAAGATAGATCGATTGTCATGGGGCAATTGGTAGAGAGTCCCATTTCTGAGGCTCATTCTATAGTTAGAGAAAATTTATCTAAATTATAGCTCATACAAGAAGGGGGCGGCAGACGTTCCTGCACACACATGCGTTTAACCAGTGGATGAACGACGAGGCCGGAGCCGCAATGCCCAGGGCAAAAGCTTTACATCCGAAGCCTTACTTCATTACTATAATATCTAATAGAGAATATTTGAGAGGACCAGAGGGACCATTGTGTTTGATGGAGCAATAGTCTTATGATTTCTGGGGAGAAAAGTTTGTTTTTCTGGGTGAGAAAAGGTCTTTTTCTGTGAAAAAGGGGGTCTTTTTTCTGTGAGGCCGAAGGTCTATATGCGGAACAGTTGAATCTTGAAGATTCTGTGGACAGAAGGTAAAACGACCCAGCCCAGTTTTTCGGTTTGCCCAATTTTTATAACTTCCATATAATTATAATTTTCTCCGGATTTCTTTCTATTAATTTTTTAATCATTTTTATATGGAGATCAGAATATGTTAAAGGAATTAATTAAATTAGCTTCGGACCTTGATAGAAGAGGTTATGTTCAAGAGGCAAATAAGCTTGACTCAATCATAAAAAAGATTGGCTCTGAGGAATACGGAGAGGAAAGGGAAGATCATCACCCAGGAGTAACCTTTTATGAAGATGATCGTGAAAAGGGCCCTTTTGCAATTCGCATCGGCGGAACCAACGAGTTCGTGTCGCTCATTGATCCTGACTGGAAGCTCGCTTGGCCGCCTGGCAAGATTGAGGTAGTTAAGGGTTGGGAAGACCCGAAGGCACTGAGGTTTGATACCATGGATGAAGCTCTTAAGGCAGCAGATCAGGTCTGGGACATTGAGGGAGCCCACACTTCAATTGAGGCGCTGTCCTACTATCTATAGGTTAATGAGGCCCGTCTAATAGATTTTCGGTTTCCTTTGTAGAAGGGAAATCAATATCCAATTTTTTTCTGGGTATTATTTTTCCAGAAATTCATATAAGCCTATTAATTATTGCGATTCATGCATGGACGATAAGATCAAAAGGTTAGTAAGATTCTTGGATGATAGTCAGTTAGTCTCCGAGGCTCGCGCAGCTTCAGAGCTCCTTACAAAAGAGTCAGAGAATAAAGTTCTGGTTCCTAATGATCTCATTGAAGCGTATCAGACTCTTGCTAAGAAGATGAGCGAGCTTGACCCAGAGGCAAAGATAAGAGTGGGCGGTTGGGATATAGGAAACTTTGGGCAACCAGCTTACACATTGGGACGGTACAATGATCGTAGAGGTGGGATTCCCTTTGTTGCAGAGCGTGGCATATCCGTTCAGACTCTTATAGATTATTTTAATAAAGATGACGAAGAAAGCCCGACTGGCTATACTTTGGTGAAGCTTATGGACGATGAAGAGGTCAATGAGCTTTGGCTTGCAGCGAAGCAGCAGGTAGATAAGTTTGCTTCAAAGGAAGTGCAATGAAAAGACTAGATACATTAAGGAGGTGGTTAAAGAATAATAACCTGAGGAGAGAGGCTCTCCTCGTATCTAAAGCGAATGAGCTTCAGAAGTATGCTATTTCTGCCGGAAGAATAGCTGAGCTTAAAGAATGGTTTGGCGACGATTATTCTAAGTTAAGCTTTAATGAGTTGTTCGGAGGAAGCCTTCGCACGATTGTTCCTTTTAACACCAAGGAACAAATAGAGTTATTTAATGTTGTCCGAGTGTTAAAGTCGGATGGATGGGAGCCTGCTGGTGGAAGTAATTACTTTGATACAAAGAGCGTAACTCAAAAGCTAAGGAGACTTAATACCCATGAAGAGTATGAGAAAGAAGTTGAGATTGCAGACCTAAAGGTTTCAAAGCAAGAAACGACGGTGATACCCGCAGGCCCCAGGCAAGGCGAAGAGGTTGTTAAGAAAAAGACTTCCTCTATATCTAAGGTCTTAATGAATCCCAAAAGCAATACTCCTTCAGGGCTAGCCGAATGGTGGCAGAACCATCAGACTGAATATGCTAAAGATTGGAACTGGAAACAGATTGAGTCGGCATTCAATGATGGCGAGGTTACAACGGAACATTCAATTGTGATATCAAGAGATCCAATAGATGTATTGAGGATGAGCGATCACAGAAATATTACCTCTTGCCACTCCGAGGGTGATATGTATTTTGAATGTGCCGTTTCAGAGTCAAGGGGTAATGGCTTAGTTGCTTACTTGGTTAAGACAGAAGATCTGGATCAGCTTCTTACTCCTCCAGATCCGTGGGGCTTTGATCCAAATACAGGGAAGGGTCCAAACAAAATAGATATAAAAGATTTGGACCTACAAGAAATATTTGAAGATTCACGAAGAGGAGTTCAAGGCATTAAGCCAAAGTCAAGAGTAAGGCTGAGAAAGTATGTGAATGAAGAGGCAGATTACGAGTTTGCCATACCGGAGACTCGGTCCTACGGACCTCATCCTCCGGGGTTCATTGACCGGGTTAGAGGGTGGGCTTGGGAAACTCAGAAAGACTTGTTTCCTCCTAATTCAGACGGAGAGGCGGAGCTGCCATTAGATTCTGATCTAAAGATGTATGGTGGATCTTATCGAGATTCTAGTGACGGAGATATACTAAACTTGTTTTTCAAAGAAGGTGGTATTGATGCTGATTACCTTGGTGATGTAGAGACAGTGTCAGACAATGAAGAAAGTAGATTTGATATGTGGGAGGCAGAGGTTGAGGAAATTAATGATAGAGCCAATAAAAGTTTAACCTATGCAAGCTTTTATGCTGAGGTTGATGGCGAGTGGGAAGGTAATCCTAATGTAAGCTCAAGCGCCAATCTTACGTGTACTATTCGATTGTCTGGATGGGAAGACCCATATGAAGAAGATGGGAATATCACATCAGATAATAATAAATTTAAAGATATTCCAACCGGCAGTTGGCAGGATAGAGAGTTTAGAGGACTTCTGGAACACTCAGAGGGCGGCGACATTGAGGAGATAGGCCTCTCTTCTGAAGATGAGCTTGAATTCCGGATCTGGTTTAGCTGCGACGACTGCTATAACCCTGATGATGTATCTGAGTTTTATGATTATGTAGAAGGAGATATTGACGCGACATATAATGAACACATTGAGAAGGTTAGAAGGAGATTAGTTGAGAACGGATACATAGCCGAAATAGAATTCGACAGAGCGGCAGCGCGCCTTGAAGCTATGACCTTTCGAAATTTTAATGTCTATGGAGATCATGATGACGGTGACGGAACCGTTCTGATATCAACAAAGCCTTATACACTTCTTATGGGCGGCAGCATTGATGTATCAAAGCTAATGGCCTCCGACCCTCATAATACGCCCGGCAAAAGGATTATTATGGAAACCTTTAATGTAAAGGCTCCCACAGCATTTAGACAATACAAACTTGTGGATGAGCCACAGGTTATCTTGAATGCTCTAAATAGAATAGCGAAAGAATCTTATGAGGAAACAAAACAACAATTGAATTTCCCCTTTGTGGAAGATGCAGGCGGCGAGATAATCGATTGGTCTAAAGCAATAAACAATTTGGAAGTGGCTCTGATTGAAGGGAACAACGATTCAATTCGAGAGGTAAGTGTAAAGGTAGAGCTAAAGATTTTAGACTCCGATCAACACATTCTTTTCATTGAAAAATTCATAAGTCAATTAGATAAAGATATTCGATTAATAGGAAAGTATATTAAACAGAGTTTAGTTGCGAAGCTGAAGATTGCTGAGGATAAGATGCAAGCTTCTCAGGAGCTATTTTCTTCTGGAGCATCAACAAGGCCTATTATAGAAGACCTAAAAAGATCTCCTCAACCAGATGTTAAGAGGCTGGCTTTATGGGTTGAAAAAAATTGGAATGAATTTAGCAATGCAGAAAAAGAAGTAGCTTACCATAGCTTTTTGATTCCAACTCAAAGAGATGGTGACTATATTCATAATGATGACCTAGATGCTCCAAAATTTTGGGATAGCAAAATGCAACGGCGGCCAGACACAGATACATTCTACAGATGGCGCGGTTTATCAATGAAAAACGTGATTCCCCATCCTAATGTTGAGCCTACGGATCTAGTTACCAAGAATGATCATGATCTCGATGATTCTTAGGAGAAAAAGTCTAAACTGTAGCTGAAAAACTCTAATCATTCTAATTTTGAATGAAAAGTAGCTTGGTTCCCAGAAAGCATTTTTGGAATCGAAAGATATAAAAAAGAGGAATTCCCAAAAATTTCCGCTGGAAATTTTTTGAAACTTTTTGAATAGGATTCAGAGTCTCGTCTGATGAAGAGCGGACTTGATAAGTTTTGTGATATCGTTTCTGCCTGTACTACACAAGAATGACGCGGAGAATACTATGAAGGTGCCCGAGGACTATCTGACCCTTGCAGTAACGCAAGCCAGGAAATCGCCTATGCACTACAAGCATGGCAGTGTTATCTGGAAGTCAGGCCGGATTCTGGGCGCGGGATATAACTTTCCTATTGCTCCTCCGGGCGGAAACAAACGCCGATTCTCTATCCATGCAGAGCGTGATTGTCTGAAGGGACTTCGTGGAGATGAAATCTACGGAGCCGACCTTCTGTCTGTTCGTATTATTTTCCAGGAAGCAATGGGGGCATCGGCACCATGCAAAGGATGCTTGAAGCTTTTGAAGAGAAAGAATCTTAAGTCTGTGTATTGGTTTGATTCTGCCGGAAGGTTGAATAGGACCCTGCTTTCATGAGTGCCTCTCTATACACAGGGTGGGACAAGCCCTATGGAGTATGGGAAGGTCCCAGAAGCAAAGGAGAGTTTTTTCTACTGTCATTGACTCCTCCCTATCTGATGAAGAGTTATCTAGAGTCTGCAATGTTGGGGCTGAAAAAATAAGGCAGTGGCGTAACGGAGAGGGAATACCTTGGCCCGGATTGTGGGGAGCTTACGCTCGGTGCATCTTCGTGGGACAGAGAAGATGGTCCGGCTTTAATATATCTAGATAGTGGCTCTGTATATTTACCAAATAGAAAACAATATTGGCTTGAAGGCCAAAGGTATTGGACTAAAGAATCATACTTTAATAATTCAACCAAAGAGAATCAAGAGAAGCTACTTTATAATCCTGAGTTTATGGCCGCCAGATAGGTGGCTGACGCTCCCCCTTGCTGATATGGCTTAGGAGCGGGCGCCTTCGTGGAAGGCTTAGTTTTTTAATATCATATATCCCGCTACTATATAGCGGTGTAGAGTGGAGGCGAATAGAGTAGAATAGAAAGACGGGAAGTATAACAAAGGATAGTGGATAGGGGGCTGTAGCTCAATCAGGTTAGAGCAATCGCCTTAACAGAAGGTGTCTAAGTGGTGGTTTACCATCATATGATACCTGCGAATGGGGTGCTAACATATCGGAGTATAGTCTGGTGTGTTAGTAGAACGTGTTAAATTCGGGGAACCCTTAACAGGTAATGCTGTTGGCAATCCCGAGCGAAGCCTTGAAAGAGGAACGTGTAGAGACTTAACAGCACGCTCGTAAAGAGAAGAGAAAGTCCAGACCACAAACGGGAAACCGGCAGTGAAAACTGTAGTGGTAAGCATAAGCGATAGGTTCTTGGTTCAAGTCCAAGTGGCCCTACCATTACCCACCTTTATAGTATTCCTTTTATTCTTGCATGTTCTTCTCGATGACAATTACTGCATAATAGTAATAGGAAATGGATTTTCGAATCCCACTCCTGCTACCATAATTATAACGCTAGGAATTTGATATGGGACACGAGCAACCAATTAGTTTTCCGGAAGATTTGCAAGGCGCGATTGCTAATCACTTGCTTTCCAGCTTTGCTGACTTGCGTGACTATAATGATTTGACTGACACAGAGAAGCGAATCTTTACGCCTAGTCAATTTGAGGAGCTTGAAATCTTTCTTGATAAGATTAAGAACCCAGGCGAGTTTGAAGATTAAGATGCAGATTCCCATTATTGGACAGGAAGCTATTTGTCCAGACGGACTCGGAAGAGTAGTTGCTTTTAAGAGTGGCTTTCCATCTGAGTGGATTAAGATTGATACCTACGTTGATAATCGTGGGTGCGAATGGGCGCCACATAATGTAGAACTAATTGATCCAAGGAATCATAGAGCAGAAGAGTAGACTGTCATGGATGTAGCTCAGCGGTAGAGCAGATAGTGTAATCACTTTGATGTGGATGCGGAGACAAATAGGCATTGCATGCAAATCCTATGAGTTGAAGATAAGACTGATGAGTGTTCAGAGTTATAGAGCGGGACTTGATCGCTTGTTTTATAATTTGGTTAACGCATTACGAGTCGGTGGTTCGAACCCATCCATCCCTGCAAATTAAATAGAGTCGAGTTTGGGTGCTAACAGCAACTTTATATCTTGAATAATATAAAAATGCACCCAGTTTTTAAGGGTAGAGTCAGCAAAGATAAACTCCAATGAATAGTCACGCGGCGCATGTGACACGACTAAAGGCGCAAAATCTACCCTGTCTTTTTGGATACTAACAGCAAATAATCTAACTCGCAAATAGAATAATGTATCCAGTTCCTTTAAAGGAAATAACTATGACGAATCCTCTTATCGCTTCTATCGAGAACTCCTCTGTAACTGAGAATGGTTGCAAGACTCATCTTTCCAGCCTGAGCAAGTCTGTTGACTTGTTCTTTCAGATTGCTGCTGCTCGGAATCAGGAAGAGTCTGAGGTTATCAGTCTCTTTGAGGATGCTTTCTCGGAGAATCCAGAGTACGCTCTGAGAATTCTTTTCTGGGCGCGAGACATTCGCGGAGGTCAGGGAGAGAGGCGCGTTTTCCGTGTCATTATGACTCGCCTTGCAGAGACTCATCCTGCGCTCGTCGTTGCAAACCTCCCTCTCATTCCGAAGTATGGTCGAATAGACGATCTATTCTGCCTAGAAGGAACTCAACTTGAGGGCGATATGCTAGATTTAATCTCCAAGATGCTCAAAGAGGATTATAAGAAAGTTTCTTAAACAAATTCCGTCCTACTAATATTCCAGAGTATGGTAAGGTGGCACGACGTGAAGAACAAAAGATTTTTCAAAACAATAAACTCAGAAGAGAAGGCTTATTTATTTGGATTTATACTTGGCGATGGATGTATTAATTCAGCAAGAGAGTGCTCCATAAAGCTAAAAAGAGATGATAAAAATCATCTTTTGAAAATTGGAAAATGGTTTGATAAAAAGCCATTTGATGTTACTGGCCGTATAGGCAATAAAGTATATCCGCAATCAAAGCTTTCTCTGTCATCTATTGATTTAGTCAAAGATTTAAATGAGCTAGGAATAATAAAGAGAAAGACTTATGAGTTAGATTCGGAAAAAGTTTGGAATTCAGTTCCAGACAGATTAAGGCATCACTTTGTGAGAGGCTACTTCGACGCCGATGGATGTATAACTTTTAGCAAAAAAAACCAACCTAATTTTTCTCTAACATCCTTTAAGAGAGATATTTTGGATATTGTTTCTGGTTATATAAACAAAGTCTTATCTATAAATACTGGTGTTTATAGGGGCGACGGTGCATGGAGAATTCGGTCGGGTGGTGCCAAAAATGTATTAGCAATTGGAAATTTATTATACAATAATCACTCCATATCTCTCGATAGGAAGTTAAAATTATTTTCAAACATTAAGATTAAAACCAATACAGGGTTTATTGGAATTAGTAAAAATAATAATAAGTGGAAAGTTAAAGTTTCAACAGGTAATGGTCCTATATATCTTGGGTCTTTTTCTTCTGAAAAAGAAGCTTTAGACGCTCACGAATCTTACGCACTGAAATTTAACGGAAAGAAAAATGGAGTATATGAAGATGAAGAATTGCAATTCTGGAAATACAAAAGAATCAATTTCTCTGGCCGGAAAATGGGCTCCGTCAGAAAAGTCTAAGACTTACCCAGGGCTTGCAAAGAAGATCATGAAAAGGATGGGCCTTTCTCCGAGGCAGTATCGCAAGATGCTGTCTAAGCTAAGGGGAGAGCTTTCTGTGGTTGAGACACAGATGTGTAATAAGGACTGGACCTCCATTGAGTATGGGACGGTTCCATCTGTTGCAATGAATACTTACAAGAAGGCATTTGGTCGCAATGCTCCCGAGGCTTGGAATGCGTATGTCGCTGCCCTTGGAACCGGAGAGGCAAAGATTAACTCTGCCACGCTCTATCCTCACCAGCTTGTCACTGGACTCCGAGACTATGATTCTGATGAAGATGAGTCTGTAATCCAGGCTCAGTGGGATAGCCTTCCCAACTACATGCTGAAGAATACCAAGCGGATTCTCCCGGTCATTGATACGTCTGGAAGCATGACGATTGGAATTGCAGGTTCCTCCGTTACTCCGATTGATGTATCGGTCGGTCTTGGAGCATACATCGCAGACCGAAACAATGGGCCGTTCAAGGATTATTTCCTTACGTTCTCTAATAAGCCACAGCTTCAGAAGCTTCGTGGCAAGAACATCTGTGAAAAGATTAACAATCTCTTCCGTGCAGATTGGGGAAACAACACAAACATTCAGGCTGTGTTTGAGTTGATTCTAGAGCACGCACTTTCTTCTGGGGCAACTCAGGATGAAATGCCTAACTCTATCCTCATCCTTTCTGATATGGAGTTTGATGCAGCGACGACTGTATACGACTGGCAGAATCCCAATGCGCGTCCTAGCCTGACAGCCTTTGAGGTTATCAGGCGGATGTATGAAGAGTCTGGTTATGAGCTTCCGAACATTGTCTTTTGGAATCTGAATGCTCACGGCGGAAACGTTCCCGTTAAGTTTGATGAAGACGGAACTGCTTTGGTTTCTGGATTCTCTCCTTCTATCCTCAAGAGTCTTCTCTCTTCTGCGGAGTTTACTCCTGAGAAGATTATGCAGAACACGATTCTAGATGAGCGTTATGATGGAATCAATCTCTGATAATTTCTATAGCCTTGAGCCGATTATTCTGAGTGTTATAATAAAGGCATATCGACTCGATGGACACCTACACAGAGAAGATGGTCCCGCTGTAATTTATTCGGACGGAGAACCGGAGTGGTGACTAAGGGGTCATCGGTATATGTCTAAGGAAGAATACTTTGATGCTCTACCTAAAGAACAGCAAGCAAAGATTATCTTCATTCCAGAGTTTATGAGGTGATAACAGCCCGTAAAATTGATAGCTTGGGACGTCAAACATGGAGAACAGTCCTTATCCTTGGTGAGCCAGTTGCCAGAGGACTCTTACACAGGACAGATGGTCCCGCTGTAATCTGGCCTACTGGTCATAAAGAGTGGTGGATTAGTGGCAAAAGGTATTATACTAAGGCAGAATTCTTTGAGGCTTTGACCAAGAAACAGAAAGAGAATCTACTTTATAACTCAGAGTTTATGAAGTAACCTATATTGGACAGTAAAGTGGCTACTACAAAAGAAGTTTACAGAGCCAAGCTCTTTCCGTATAAGTGTGCTGTTTGCAAGACAACATTTAGGGCATTGTTCTTCGGAGCAAAGTGCCCCACTGTAGGTTGTGCTGGTGATTGGTTAATTATCGTAAGCTATAATGGAGTTCCAGATGGTTACTATCGCGGAACAGTAAGGTCTGATTATTAATGACTAATGCAATCTGTAAAATTTATCCAAGTGGACTTAAAAGGTGGACTATAGAGCCACAAGAGTCTGACAAGCTCGGCCCCAGGCTTAATCATAGAGAAGGTGGTCCTGCTATAGAGGCTAGCGATGGACGTAGAGAGCATCACCTCGATGGGATCGAGTACTCCAAAGCAGAATACTTTGATAAAGTAACAAGAGAGCAGCAAGCGAAGTTGATTTTTAATCCAGAGTTTATGAGGTAGGATATGTTTGTAATTGAAAGAGGCGGAATGCCTTGGTCCAAAAGATTCTATGTTGGAAAAGGAATCTTTGATGAGTCCCTTTGGGGTTCTATCGACTATGCATATAAGTTTCCTCGTCAGTCTGAGGCCAACTCTATGAGTCACAGAATTGATGATGAAGACGGTTACTACACAACAGTTGAGTCTGCAGATACTTTCCTTGACTAAGCAAAAGAGGAACCTAATGTCAATTAACGATTATCAGATTTATGAGTTTCTTCGCTCGCACTTTCCCGGAGAGTATCTTCCTTTGAGGAAGATTCCAAAGGCACTTGATCATCCGGGAAATCAGCCCAAGAGCCCTAAGAAGACCGAAACTCTGTCTTTTACTATTGATGCCAATACAGATTTTGCCTCTCTCGCAAAAGAGCTTGAGCATATTATTGCTCGCGGAAAGCGTGAAGCTACGTTCGTCATTCACCACGAAGTTATTGGAACCGAAACCCTGACCGATGATTGGGAGGGGTATGAGTATGAGTCTACCGTGTATGGAGAGGCGAATAAGATTGTGTTCCAAGCTGTAGTGGAATCGGAGAATTTGAATCTTAAGCTTAAGCAGCATAAGACCAGTGTCAATGAGTGGGCTCGAAGAGTTGACGCACGCAGAGAGCGAAAAGATCAAAGAGAGTTTCTTGTGCAACAGAACAATGGTCAGATTTTTACTGCAAGAAATGATAACCTTGACCTTTGGAGACTTGCAGCAAAGAGTCTTAGTGGTAAGCTCGACACTGATTTTAAGAATATTGTTCGCGACAGACTTCTCGATAGGCTTCGTGAGCTTGACGCAAACTAAAGATAGTATGAAGATTTATAACATGTACATGGAAGAGGCTGACGATCAGTTTAAGTCTATTACCGGTAAGGATGCCAAGTCTGGTAGAATTGTAACAATGATTCGGGCCACTCAAATGTTCGCCAATGGTGAGATTGTTATCGGAGGGAAGAGTGGCTCGCCTGCACAGCACGGTAAGTAAGAAGAGGCATTTTGTAAAAGCAATTACATGGAGAATTGTCGCTACAATTATCACAATGATTACAACCTTTGTGGTTACTGGAAGTTGGAAGATTGGATTCTCTGTTGGCCTAGCTGATACTATTATTAAGTTTGGTGCTTATTATTTCCACGAGAGACTTTGGTACAAGAACAAGTGGGGCGTAGAGACGCCCGAAGAAACTATCTAGACGGAACATTGACTTTCGCTATTTTGGTGGAAGCAATACACTTTAACAAAGGATACAAAATGTCACATAAGAATACTCGTTTCGTTCGCAATACTCGTCGCGCCGCCGCTCTTGAGCGTCAGGCTAACTATGACTCTCTGACTATCGCACAGCGCCTTGCTCTGCTTGACTCTCGCCCCGGTAACTCAGGAAAGGAAAGGGCTCGCCTAGAGGCCCAGCTTTCGCCTGTAGAGGAAAAGGTCGAGAGTAAGC
>Ga0208299_1002015_pt1 | contig 14294 bp, 3 predicted proteins | sample 15_taG_FD_184089 | JGI IMG/M metagenome (GOLD analysis project Ga0208299, IMG submission 184089) | Marine viral communities from the Subarctic Pacific Ocean - 15_ETSP_OMZ_AT15312 metaG (SPAdes) (version 2) | ecosystem: Environmental > Aquatic > Marine > Oceanic | place: Pacific Ocean | collected...
TTGGAGCACTTGTCGGCAATGCAGATACTGCAACCTCTGCAACAGACGCAGACACCGTTGACACCAAGCATGCAACCGACTTTACTTTAGACTATGTTACAACCAACGGCAACACAACGACAAACAGCATCACAGCATCGGCATTCTATGGCGACGGCACAGGTATCACAGGTGTAACTGCCGAATGGGATGGCACACATAGCGGCGATGCTGAGATTACGGGAACATTGACAGTGAGAGACGACGACGGTATTATCTTGGTCGACACCGCTGGTTCTGAATATGCGAAGATTGCCACTGATGGCGGCGGCGGCCCCATGCAGATAAGCAGTTCTGCGAAGGTGAATGTATATACTCAGACAGGATTTAATGTTATAGGTCCAGATGATGCCGGTGGTTCTCCAGAGTGGAAACTTCGAACGGACGATATTGGAACATTTTTAGAAACACAAGTCCTTAAGTTGGACGGAACTAATCAGACATATGATAACTTCCTTTTTCTTGCTGCAGCATCTTCTTCCAGCGACCCTTCTTCCTATCACAAAGACAGACACCTTTCTCTTGGTTACGATTCCTCTCTATCTGCATCTATTTTAACTGCAGGAAATGGCCTTAGTAGTCTCGGATCAACAGTCGGTAACGAACTCGTTCTTAGGACCAACAACAGTGCCTCTGGAGACATCGCAGCACTAAAGATCGATGTCTCAGGCAATGTCGGCATTGGGACGATGAATCCCACCGCCCTTCTTGATGTAGACGGGAATGTCTCCGCCTCCGCCTTCTATGGCGACGGCTCTGGTCTAACTGGTGTCACAGTTGACTGGGACGGACAACACACAGGTGATGCAGGAATTACGGGTTCGCTCGATGTCTCACAAAACATTACCGCCTCAGCAATTCAAATCACAACTGACGGCAATCCCGCCATAGTGGATGCCAACGGCAATGTAAAGATGGGATTCGATACAGATGAGATATATCTCTACAACGACAACTCCACCAGCCCAGCCATAAATATCGCCACAAACATCGTCGATGTAGGTGCAAATCAGGACTTGGATTTCCGGGTAGGTGGCTCATCAAATCAGTTTTTTGTTGATGTCTCTGCAACCTCATCTTATGCTCCCAATATGTATAGAAGAACCACATCACTGTCAAGCACACAACACAAAGCAAACTATCTTGCATCTGAAGATTATGTAAGCTGGTATTCAGCATATGGAACACCAGCGATTAACGATCCTATGATGACAAACACTCTTTACTTGTCCCACATAAGATGGGAAATAAGTTCGTCTGATGGTAATGCTTACAAATTATTTAATAACGATTATGCAGGCGGTGCCCTAACGATCCCAGCCGGAGATGCTCTCCCTGTATCGGTGAACTTCACCTGCAGTAACCAAGCTTACGGCACGGCAGATAGGGGGATCACTTATCCACAGGGATTTTTCGTTGCATCCTTCCTCGGAGGCGGCAACGGCATCGAAGATCCCAGTCAGTTTGATGTGACGTTGCACTATTCAGGCGGTCTAACTCAAACCATTCCGACATCCGATATGGAAATGATCGCCGCAAACACATATAGTCAAAACAACTGTTGGAAACTAAATCTTACAAACTCGCAAAACTATCTCAATAAAATCGAGCTAAACCTCACGGCAAATGCCGGCACAGATTGTTATTTTACGGAGTTTGAATACTTCCAGTCAAAAGCAGCTTCACAAAGTAATTGGGACTTTTCAGGATTTACAAAATATGGAGATCAGACTTTATTTAATAAGATAAGTTTCAACAATTCCGCAAACGAAACAAAAGCATCTATAGACGAAGATGGTGAGGTAACGGCATACCGCCTCAAGCTGGACAATTCAGGTCATCCCGGTACTCCATCTGCCGGAGCATATATGTATGCCATATCTGGCGAGATGTGGGTCAAAGACGCTAGTGGAAACCAGACACAAATTTCCCCTCACGACGATGAAGAAGAGTGGCAATACTTCTCCAAAAACACGAAGACAGGTAAAGTAACTCGCATCCGAATGGAAAAGATGATCCGCAAACTCGAAGAGTTAACGGGCGAGACTTTCATCGAAGAAGAATAAAAAGACACTTTTGTGATATTTGGATATTTATTAGTGCAAATAAAAGCTTTTAAAGCAAATCAAAAGGTGTTACAATAATTCATGAGTAGCGACGGAAACAATTCAAAAAACATTGCCCCCTTCACAATATTTAGTTCTTCTGCTGAGGGAGGTTACTTAACTGAACTTCACACTAACTTCACTGGCGGTGTGGAAATAAACAACCTTCATACAGATACCTATGGAGAATTCAGGCACCCACCTGCACAGGGTACATTCACAAACAAATTCGTGGGCGGTTCACCTCACCGCCACAATGCGGTAGGTTCCACAGATAGAGTCGAAGCATTTAGTATAACTTTCGAAACTCCGATTTCTTTCCTTTTTGAATCTACTGAAACAGAAATCACACCTATCGCTGGAGCTCCGACAGGCACAGACCTCATGTTTGAACTCGATGGTTTTGGCGGTGTTCAACCTCTTGATCCTCCAGCAGATAGCGATGCCGTCTGGGAACTCGATGTGGACGACGACATCACACCCGGTAATGGCACAGGTGCTGGTATTTTGACTATCACCAAACCAACTCGCCCTGTGTTGTACCGCGATGAGTTCGCAAAAAGACCGATCAACATTCGCAATATTCGACAACAAAGTCCAGGCAACTTCTCACACACAAGAGAAATTGTACACACTGCGGGAAGAACACTTAATCCAGGTCAAGCACGTGCAGCAGCATATTCTGTTACCTATCCCCTATTCCCTAGTAACGAGAATGCAGTACTTAATGTGGATGGAGATACTGGCAATCTTGCAGAATATGCAATGCCAGAACTCTCATCCTCTGCAAGTGCCCATGTTTTCGTAAACCGCTTTTCCTCACCAGGGGACAGATACACAATGTCTCGTGGTTTCTTGAATCCAATTGGCGAAGAATACTCGGCATATAACACGATGCCTTTCAGAAATTTGAATGTGCGTGTTGAGAACGATGAAAACATGAAAGTCCATAATGCTCAGTTTGCGGCAAATCACCATCCAGTCAACAGAAACACTGGATATAAAAGTGCGGGTTCACCGCTTTATGACAACGGGAATGTCACACATGCAATCCCACAGAACACTCTTCAGTATTCCTGGATTACAGCATCAGCAGAAGATACCATCGCAGATTTTCAAGGGTTTGCCACGGGAAGTGATCTATCATTTCATTCGGGTACGATTAAACTAAACTTAACACCCAGGGAGGCGATGAACTCTCACTCACCGCTTGAAGACCCTGTTGAAGTTAGTGCTGTTTATACAAACACTACTCCAAAATATGCAGATTACAACAGTCAGACAGGGGAAGTTTATTATTGTGCCATTTTTGGTATGGGCGGCGGGTTCATATATGCTGTAGATGACGACGGGAACTCAACAACAGTTTTAGATCCTTCTACAATAACCTCCAGTCCATGGGCCATAAAAGTGGTCCCTTCTGAGGACAAACTTTATTGGACAGAGTACATTGACAAAAAAATCATGTATGCAGAAATTTCCGACCCAAGCACAAATGGTAGTGTCGCTACTGGTTTAATTCACCCTCCCTATCACATTGAGGTTTCCGGCAACACTGCGTATTACACCGCCGCCACAGCTTTTGGTCCCGATCTTGTCAAGTCTATAGATTTAACATCGCCATCCGAGACAGTTTTGTTCGGAAATGCCAGTGTTACAAATTTAGATGAATTCACTGGTATTCGTTTCGACGAATCGACAAATAAATTGTATTTCATTGGAAACAATGCACCAGGAAATAATGTGACTGTTGGAACTTGGGATATCAACTCTTCAACTCTGAGTATCCTAAAGACCGATATAACAACCATTGGCGAAGCAACGGATATGCAGTTAAACACATCGAATAGAACAATGTTCATAGTCGCAACTCAAGCAGGCGAATCGTCGATTTACAGGATGAGTATGGATCAGGAATCGGATCCAATCTTGGTAAAAACCTTGTCAGGGTTGTCAGACATGATCAACTTATCTTTTATGGAGTCTAAGTTGATGGTTATGACAAATACAGTAAATCCTCATGAAATATATACCATTTCTCCAGAATTTACTTATTTCCCACTTAACAGTGTTTACCTCGACGAAGACAACAACACACAAGACTTCGACCTTACTGGTTCTGTCTACGGTTACAGCACCTGGAAGCAGGTTCGCGGCGGAGAATTAAAACTCTCAAGACACTACAGAGAAAACAGTATTCTTGCAGCAGCAAACAATGAAGATATTATAACTCAGTTTTCTGAACCTGCAATCGTTGCAAAGCACAAACCGCTGGAGCACGTCATCGGCATTGATGAGACAAGTGAAGATTATGTCGTCAAGAGTCCGTATGGAAACGAACTTGTGCGCCACTCCAACGAGGAGTTGAACCAATTGTTTGCCTTCACCCGTTCAGATCATGGCACGACCTACACACAGTTAAAAGACAACTACATCAATCGCAGCATCGATGATCCTGCAAACCCTGTCAAGAGATTCGTCTCCATGACTTACGGCGAAACAGTTTTCCCACGCTCAAAGAATGCTTTCAAGAGCAAAGTAAGAATCAGGGGCAATTACACAGAAGTTGCAGGAACAGGTGAAAATGGATATGATAGAAGATTCGGCTCACAGAACACCATGTATAGCTCCACGGGGAGAAGAAGCAGCTCAGCTTTGAATTCCCAAGGACTTCTCACTTATGCCCTGGCATTTGATCCAATGAAAACGGATGGTGCAAACAGCTTCCTGTCTGCACCGGGCCACAATGGTAATGTCGGAGAAATGAACTACGACTTTGATGAAACCCATTTCGTGATAGACCCAGATGGATATGTACGACCTCATTTAAACTTTTTTGAAACAAACCATGCCTATGTTGCATCGACCGACACGGATTACAACGAAAGACTTGTCGAGGAGATGTCGGGCAAAACAAGATGGTACGACAGTTATGATTTGTACCAAGAAAACTCCAGAGGTTTATTACCAGAAGCATCAGTCATCCCAGAATTCAGAATCTCTGAACATATGGACTATTACATCGAAGATGCCGCCGGAAACTTCCGAGCAGACAATAAAAAATTCTTAACGCTTCTTGGTCACGAGAATAGTTCCTCGGCTGCAGCCAGGGCATCTGTAAATTTCGATACAGATTTCGAGGACACCATTTTGGATTCCGAGAAGATTGAGCATTTCGACAAAATCAAAAAAGATCACACAGGACACTCAAGACCTAGAAAATTAACTCTAACTGCAGCAGGTGTCAAGAAACTGTTGCCATACAACGGATTCTACCCAGATACAAGAACGGTTCAGCTTGGAAATCTCCTGAGCCAATCTATCGCTCCTAATATCCAGGGGTACTTGACTGTTCCCGGCAATCCTTCGAAGGCAGAACAATTCTTGGACACCGATCCGGTTCAGGGTCATGCGGCAATCCTAAAGACAATTGCATCCCCAGGTATTCTTTACAATACCACCAAGGCAGGTCTTGCTGTTGATTATCCAATTTATACAAGTCAGCCTGAAACCGCATCTTTGTCTGGCAATCCAACAAATGTTTTGGTCTTGTCCTCGGATGTGACAGCGAGCACTAGACTTCCTTTTGAGACTCTTGTCAACTTGAATGAAAACCTTCCAAGAGATGAGAGAGTTTTCCTCGTCGGTGCACACCCCCACCAGACAACCGACGACTCTTTTGCATCTTCCAGCCTGTATTACGGCAAATGGAACGGCAAAAAGAAACCATACTTCGAGATCGCTTCTCACAATTATCTTGCAGAGAGTGTAAACTTCTTCCTAAAGAACTCGGAAGTGAGTTCCTTCATCTCTAAGCCTCAGAATGAGTTTGCAGAGGTAGAAGCGGATAAGACCTACTATATGGATGTTGTCCTGCGCGACGAAGTGCAGATGAATAGGTTTGCAGAGTATTCCGGAGTCACTAGTTCTTTTCCGACACATGAAGTTATTGAGGCTAATTTGGATCTAGAGTTTGCTCTTGGCGACAAGGCTTCGACCAGCACTGCAGTGGCACAGGACAATCAAGGCGGTGCTTATGTTCTATTTGGGATGCCTGAGCAGAATAGGGCATACCTCACTCACACAAACCAAGAAGGAAATTCTACAAACCTGTCAGAAGATTACTTGACCGGTGCAAGCAATCAACTTTACGGCACATCCGTCGCCATGCAATCCGGCTCAAACGGCTTGTATTTAGCCATTGGAGCCCCAGAAAACGAGGGCCTGTCTACAACTGGTTCCATCTACACATACAGGTACACTCCCGCTGGTCTTGAATTCTTAGGAAACCAGGATAGCCCCACCACTTCTTGTGAATCTTACGGTTCTTCTGTTTCTTTGGTTTCCGGATCAGATGCGGTTTATTATGCCACATGTACGAGGCACTACTCTTCGGGAGGAACAGATAGAACTCTTGTAACGGGTCACAAATATAAAACTGGAAGTTTTGGGTATCTTAATGGCGGCCTGGGAACATCCTCTGAAACAATAGAAGAATATTCCGGTTCCTGCAGCGTCGCCATCGCATCCGGATCTAGCATGATAGCTGTTGCTGTCGGGACAACCCAACTTAGCGGAGCAGACGAGGGTCATGTCACCATCCTGACTTCCTCGGCCGCAGCAACCCCTTATCATCCAGCTAGTCCGGATCTTCTCTATTTTGACACTCTTCCCCTTGTTGGTTGGCAACCGACCGCAGTTTCGACACCATTTAACTACCCGGTGCAATCGATATCGGCAATCTCGACACCCACCTCCGGAGCACTCGCGGGATACAACTCCTTCTTTTTCCTCGTCTCATCTATAGCAACCCCATACCCTTTTAGTTCTCATGAGATGTTTAGGATGGTTGACTGGACTCCACTCCGCTTCGGCCGAGTTGGTTCACCTTTTGATAACACCCTTACAGGCACAGGCTTCAGCGATATTTATTTTCAAGCTTATTATGCTGATGATTATTTGTTGGATTCTTTTGATGATATTGTCTTCAACACCTCTCTGAGTCAAAACCCGTCTGACCCGTTTGATGTGATGATAGCCATCCCAGCTGTTAGGGCACTTTACGGAAAAGAAGAGCCAGAGGTGATGATTAAAAACGTCGCCCTTCATGAGACACACCTGTCGTTCAATCCACCGTGGCCAACCTCGCACACTTTTATCCCTAAAGCGGGATACGGAGACACTAATGCTATATCCTTGAGTAGGTATGGTGCTGGAATTGATATCGACATGAACTCGTCTCTTGATCCGTTTGTCTCCACCGGCATGCCTACATTGGATTCAGAAGCAGGTTCAGTTCACCTTGTTTATTCGGCGCCAAGACGAGATGTCTACAGTCAGCATGGCAGGTTGTTTGGAAGTCCTCTTGATCGTGCCTATGACCCGGCATATTCTCAATATACACCTCCTGGTTTTCATGGTGAGAGGATTGCAACAATTTCTTTCTCTTCGAGTGTCGGAGGTATCACATCTCTTGAGGAAATTTTGAAATCATCAACTGTTGCCGACAGTGAGGCAATCAAGGAGGGACAGACCTCTAAGTTTTCGGGTGAGAATGTTTCACTCTCCACAGACGAACAATCAGCAAAGATGCCGATTGAATCATCAGTTTCTCTGTTTGGCAAAACTAAACAGCCAGATGTTGAATTCCAGATCAGTGAAACTGGTGAGACAACCCGTGTCGACAGAGCAAAATCAGCAGGAGCCTCAGCATTCCGTTGGGCAATATCAACAAAATATGAATGCCCAGTTATCGATGTTTCGTCCAGTCTATATGCAGACAATTATACGTCTCATCTCGCAGATGAAAATGATGCTGTGTGGGGCTTTAGTGGAAGTTCGGGACAGTTCTCCCATCCTCGCTCCGTTTGGACAAGTCACGGTCAAGCAACCGCTCCAGACAAGGGTTATTTCTTTGAACTCCGTGAGTCCACCTCTAAGGGTGCCAACGATGGTTCACTCGTCGAACTTTGTGGATTCACTCCTGGAACCAAGAAGATTGGTTCTGTTGCAGACAACAAGGTTATCAGCGAAGCAATCATGGTCGTTCCATACACTTCACAGGCAATAAAGAATAAAACAGTTGAAATAGAAAGTGGAAAACACTTCTTCAGATTGAACAACTCAGAGTTAAAGAGACAAAAGAGGTCCGTTGAGGACAACGGATATGCAATCAGCGAAGACTTGCGAGAGACATCTATCTCTGAATTGATTCAGGGAATGAAGGACTATGTTATTCCCCCACATTACAACTTCCTACAATATAAAGACATCAAACCTTTCGCTTGTTACTTCTTAGAGTTTGAACATACTCTTTCTCAGAGAGATCTTATTGACATCTGGCAAGGAATCACACCTTCCATCGCTCTGAATCCAGAGACAGAAGAGGTCGAAATCTCACACGACATCAACAAACACAATCTGTTTCACAATATCGACATTCCAACAGACATCAAGTTTATGATATTCAAGGTCAAGAAGCAAGCGATGTGGAACTATTACGACATTACAACCGACTCTACAGACGACAACAGGTTCCGCTTTGATTTTCAAGGCGACGGCAAGGTAGAAGTTGTACCAGAATATAATTACAATTGGCCATACGATTTCTTTTCCCTCGTGGAAAGAGCAAAGGTCGATGTGGACATCACATTTAAAAAGGAAGATGAAGAAGAATGACATTCTTTAACAAAAAAGAAGAAGTTATCGAAGTAAAACTGACTTCCTTTGGAAAACACAAACTTTCCAAAGGCGAGTTTCGTCCTGCTTCCTATTCCTTTTTTGATGACGACATCATTTATGATGATGCATACGGTGCTGCCCCAGGTAATACTCACGATAGAATAAAAGAAACACCTCGCATGCGCACTCAAACTTCCTTTAAAGATGTAAACGATTCAGACATTATCAATGAACCGTTGGGAAATTTAACAACAGAGACCAATTTTGTTTATCTACTGGGAACGCCAAAAGAAAAGACTTACGAAGATACAATCAAAAAAGGTCCCCTGCAACCAATTGGTACATCTTCTCCAGAGAATGCAAATCGCCCATCATGGGGTGCATACATGCTGCTGGGCAAGATGGACTCTTCTAAACCTTATTACCTCAGTGATGATTACTATGCAGACATCCCGCAAATGGATGTCACGAAAAGAGAATTTACTGTCAAGGCGATTAGGGGCACCGATGACAACAGTCAGACATACGGTGTCGAGTTTCCTGATGGTAGCAGTGTTACTCTCGTCGAGGGCGAAAATTCCGAGTTCCTCTTACTTTTGAAAGAAAAGAATTCAGACTCCTCAAGCGAGAACTTTGATATTGAACTCTACGAAGTAGACGATGCTGGCACAGAAGAGAAGATTACCCCTCTCATGTTCAAAAAGGGTTATGTATATGACGAGATTATCGACGGTTTGATTACAGACAATGCAAAAGGTCCAGATCCGGATCTATCTGCATACATGCACGACGGCCTGGCGGAACATTATTTCGATGTCAGCACAGACAGGCAAATTGATCCCGACATCATCTCTCAGGCACTTGCAAAGAGAAGATTTACTGATCTGAGAGATTTGGAAACTCTTTTTAGTTCCATGGCGGACTCCGACGACGAAACTTCCTACTTGACATCTGGCAATTCTTCTAGTAGACTTTATGACTTGACACTAGAAGAGATCGCAAACATGAACAGAGAAATGTTAGAAGGTGAAGAGCAGTCTGCTGATTCATTATATGACAACGGAGATAATTCAGATGAGCCTTGTTAGACAAAAGATTGGCGAAAACATACCCAATGTGATTATCGAGAATATTGTTCTTGAAAAGAGCACGACAACCATCCATGCTTATATTTTGGATTATGTCTATGAAGAAGGTGTGTCTACATGGTTTTTCGATACCGAATACAGATCAATGATTGAGATTGAGATTCAGGCAAAGGTCGGAGATACTGTCACAACACTGAAAGTGTTCTCTGCAGATAACATGGATATCGACGCAGATTATGTAAATTCCAAAGCAGGCACAGATTCTTTCGTAAAAATTCCATACAAAATTATCTTAACAGAAGAATTAAATGTCGACGACCTTTCAGAACTTACAATTACCGCAAGAAGTGTTATCTCCCAAGACAAGATCACAGAGACCAAACAAACAGACTTTTCTGCTTCAAGTTTAAGAGAGGGTGCACTGCAAGGTAAGACCGACGAAGTCGTTGTTGTGAAGGACTCTGAGGTCGTCACTAGGGACACTGGGTATTTTCTCGGCGACTCTTTCTATCTCGGGGCAAAACATCAAATGCCCAACGGCCGCTGGATGACAGGAGCAACCCACACAGCAAACTCGCAACAATTATTGCGACGCACGATTCCAAACAGAAAGGTTTCTGACTTTAGAACTCTCATGACGGGTTTTGAATATGTGGCATATCAAAAATCAGAAGACTACCAACCGAGTTATTCTTCGGAAATCTACCAGACACGTGGTGTCGCCGGCGATTTAAGATTTATGTTCGCGATTGATTATCGCTCAATTTACAGAGACCATGCTCATCACGGCAATATTTTCCCAACAATGAGTGACAGGATGCAAGACAGGGTGCTTCTCTTTTCCCGCCTTGCAAGGGCGGAGTTGTATAGGGACCGAACTGACATCAACGACGAGGAAGACAAGAACATCAGCATTGTTACTTCAGGCGAAGAACAGGGAGATTCCTTTAATCAAGTGGTTACTGACACATGTGATTTAAAAGAAGAGGAACTAAACTTTCAAAAAGGCACTTTATTCTTTCGAACCTTTTCGGTCACGGACAAACAGTTTAAAAGATTCTCAGATGGAACATATAAATATTCTGTAAATCTCTCTGTAGACGACGGAATTACTCGTGCTCTTAGGTTCCAAAAGGAAGATCTCGACAAAGCAAAGGCCATCCTGTCTTCTTACGAAGGAGAACTTGCCCTTAAAGGAAACAACGACGACGGCAAAATTAGTGCCGCTTTTTATGATCAAATTAAAGAAAGATATGATTTTGAAAACAGACCATATGTGAGAGCGATGGTTGCACTTGTAGAGGCATCATTTGCCATCATTGGTCATGGAGATAGAAAAAGACTCAATGTGTTTAGCGACACAGTGAGACACTTGCTTTCACCAAGAACGGCAACCACCACCACCATCGCCCGTGCAATCAGTCTTATGAACGATGCCATAACCAAAATAGGTGATTGGTTGGATAACGATGCAGAACTTCCAACCGATGTTGCACTTTCTCCGGCACAATTTGAACTAGACTTTAACTTAAGAGGAGAAGCAAGAGCAACAGACAGTTTTAAATCAGGACTTTCCTTTCTCTCGTCAGATTCTGTTCTCGAAGATCCAAATTCTATTGGAATTCAGTCTGTTCAGGGGCAAGATTACGAAGCAAGAGTGCAAGAAGAGAACAAGAGGTTCACAGGAGAATCTCAATCGCGCTCCTTCGTTGTCGGAGATTACACTTCTAAATCAAACGGTTTTGGTTTTTTGACTCCCACTGCAGCACGAGCAGGTCCGAGTGTTTACATGTTTTACAAAAATGGCAACAATGGATTTTCTGAAAATGTGAAAGTACATACATTGAGAGATCCTTCAACAGACTCACAGAGTATCTTTCCAGAGACTTCAAAACTTTCATACGAAATTCATGCAGTCGAGAACTCAGAAGACTTGACTTCTGACTTTGGAGGCACTGCCCCAAGCGAAAATCAACAGCAGACGATAGGCGACTTTATGAGTCGACTCTCTACCTCGGAAAAGAAAAGTCTTTTTGATGGCATTGAAATTGTCTCTCAGGGAGAAGACAATGTAATCGTAAAGGGTTTAGATCTTAAAGACAGGGTTCTTACCCTGGAGAACTTCGACAACCTTCCAAGTCATATTAAAGCAATTTTGACAGGAAACGCCAATGGTACAGTTGCATCTGAACTTTCCACTGCAATTGCAGGCGGAACAAGAGACAAATACGATCTAACCTTGGGAAGTATTTTAGAAATTCAAGCACTTTCTGGATATTCGGATATTGGTGAGTCTAATTTTCTTCCTCTGACTGAACTTCTTTATTTGAGGAATTCTGGCAAAAGACTGCTTTGCCGAGCAAGACTTTATGATAACAACAGTTTGAATTACAATCCGAGCGACGTCGCAGCAATATTCAACAATTATTTCATTATAGATGTTCCTACCATGGCACAAAATGATTTACAGCGCAGACTCAATACATTGACAGACCCCAATGCCGTCGCGAATGTCTTGTCTGATGCAGGCCTAGACCCCACTGAAGAAACAGCAGGTTCTGTTTCCAATGCCTGTTCTACAGTTCAGGCAGTTAGCGTAGAGGAGAGCATGCTAGATGCAGACCTCCGGAGTTTGAACCTAACATGACGATAAGAGACATCAAAACCCTGTTAAAAAATACCATTAACACCCGCCCTAATGCAACTATCACTCTTGATAATGCCGCTAATCCAAACCCCCTAAACACCGGTCCTATCGAGGAATTTTCTGGTCCGGTAATCAACTTGGACTTGCCACCTATCACCACCCCACCAGAATCACTAGATGCTGGCGATTGGGGAGGTCTGATCCATGGAGACATACCCGAACTTCCATCGACCACGGAAGAAGAAACAACTTATCAGTCACCAGTTCCAAATTCCTCCACGGCAACATCGAATTACAACTATTACTTAAGGGAATACGAAGAAACACTCTTGTCTTCGCAAGTGAGTGAACTTTCAATGTTGGATGCCTATGGTTCAAAGATCATCGCAGCAGACGACGATGTAAATTCTGTATTAAAAAGCTCTAGGCCAAACTTTGATGTCGTAGGCAGCAGGTTTGAAGAAAACGAGGCAATGAAAGAATATTTTGCAAAATACGCAATATCAGACACATTGGAGACAGATGGGTTTGAAAATGTCATCTTGCCAGTTTCTCAGGTTCAGAAGTCTAACTTTTATTCAGCTTTCGCAAAGGATGAATTTCCTTTTTATATTAGTTTTGATTTTGGCATGACAACTTCTGGAAAATTCTGTGAAATACTGAGCGGAAAGAATTATGCCAATTTCATGGTCCGAGCACTCGCTGAATCTTTATCTACCGGCGACATATACGAAAGAAAGGGTTATGTTCGAACCCTCCCAGATGGTACCACCAAGAGAACAAGGAATAAGACATGGAATTTTCTGGAACTGTTAAATTATTCTTCCGAAAATCAGAGCAACACTGTTGTTTTAGGTTCTGAATCAGACAGAAACAGTTGTTATGGTGGTAATCCCGAGCGCCGCCCCATCGCATACCGAGAGATCATCAACGAAATAGATCTAGTCGCCACGATACAGGGGGAGATTTCTCGCCTATATAGTATGCTGTACATTGCCTACAACCCCGGTCAATTGAGATACTCTGAGGTTGCCTGCTATAGAATCGCAAAATATACGAAAGAAGACATGAATAGACCAATTCAAAACTTCTTCTTCTTTAACCACTCTGATGTGGAAAACTTTTTCTTTACAGATACACAGGTAAAACCTGGAAAAGATTATCTATACAAGGTTTTTGAGTACAACATTGTCATGAAAGAGAATGTTCAAGTATCCGTCGGCGGAATTAATATTGCAACTAGAATTCCAGATGTTGTTCTTGTTGAAAACCTAATTCACACAACCGACGCAATGGTGTTGAGCAAACCACCACTGTACCCCGAGGTGTCCTTCAATGGTTTACTGGAAGATGAGAGAAGAATCGGAATTAATTTTGGAAAAGCATATGAAAGTAAGTTTGAAGAACCTATCTCTTTCACTTCTGAAGAAGCAACAAGAAACCAAAGACACTTATCTTCTCAGGGATCTGAAGACGGCAAGATCCAATTTGCAAATTTTGGTGTAAGCAACAGTATGAACCGTCGTCAAATTATTGAAGAAGACCCAGTAAAACTTTTTGAAATCTTTAGAACAACAGCACCACCGGAAGATGTCTTTGGCTTCACTGGGAACTTACATAGAAGAGTGTTAGATAAAAACATTATAGATAGAGTTCAACCTGATAAGACATATTATTATATGTTCCGCTCAATCGACAATCATGGCAATGTCTCCAACCCTTCTTCCCCTCTTG
>Ga0208299_1002016_pt1 | contig 14286 bp, 15 predicted proteins | sample 15_taG_FD_184089 | JGI IMG/M metagenome (GOLD analysis project Ga0208299, IMG submission 184089) | Marine viral communities from the Subarctic Pacific Ocean - 15_ETSP_OMZ_AT15312 metaG (SPAdes) (version 2) | ecosystem: Environmental > Aquatic > Marine > Oceanic | place: Pacific Ocean | collected...
GGGGCAGGTAGTTTTCTTAACTGTCATGAGAGTATTCTAGCAGAGATTTCAGAGAATTGCAAGCTTTATTTTACTTTTTTTTCCAATCCGCAACGCTTTTCTTGAGTGCCGCTTTCGTGCGTTCGATGCCTTTCAGCTGTTGGGATATTTTGGGTGCGCTAACTGTATAGCCTTCCTTGCGTGTGCGTTCAATCCGTTCGCGGAGAGTGTCTTGCTGTTGGTAGTAGCTGATCATGAGAGTATTCTAGCAGAGATTCGCAGGAATTGCAAGCTTTATTTTGCTTTTTTTTGGTGTTTTATTTCGTCCTCGATGTTGGACTCATGCCAGACATGACCGCCAGCATCTTCGAAGAGATCCCCACCGATAGGGAACATTCCGTTCTCTTCTAGGAAGGCATCGAATTCTGCCTTGGCAGTCAAGGCGTGGAAAGGATGAGGCTGGCCACTGATCAGGGTAGGTGTGTTTTTCTTAGTCATGGGAGTATTATACCACACCACGCGCTAAACGCAAGCCCTAAATGGCTTTTTTATCGCTTTTTTTTCTTTTTTATTTACTTGACACGTAAGTCGTTGAGTATCAACGAGTTACGAAGCGGGGCCAGCCCCGCCGCCGTAACTCGTTGAGGCTTAAGGGGTTATGACCCCTCTCCGTCTAGGTAGCACTGGAGCGCCTGCGCGTCCCCCTCATGGGAGTAGGGGATGCTGTCGTCCGCGTGGACCTCGGCCAGCAGGGCCTGCACCTCCTCGGGGTTGGGGTTGAACTGCCCACCACGCGGCCCGTCTGCGAGCGCGTCAGTGAGTTCCTCGGGGCGGATGGTGGCGAAGTCATGTAGGTCTGTCATGAGGGAATACTACCACAGTGGCGGCTAAACGCAAGGCTTTTTTTTACCTTTTCTTTTGTTGCGTAAGTCGTTGAGTATCAAGGAGTTACGGGCGCGGGCCAGCCCCGCCGTCGTAACTCGTTGAGTATCAATGAGTTACGAGGGGGATGACAGACCTAACCAACGAGGCTGTTAGATTCTGTTAGAGCCCTGCCTGTCCGTGGTGGATCATGCGCTCTACGAAGGTGATCAGGTCCATGACTACGATGTGAGCAGGGTATGCGCCTACGCAGTAGAGGAGGAAGGCCATTGGTCTCTTGAATTCTTTCATTGTGTTAGAGTGTGGTGATGAGGGCGACGAACTCGGCAGCCACTATGACGGCAGCCATAGCGGCAAGGGCCAAGAGAGAGAAGGAGAGGATTGTTTTCATTCTGTTAGATTCTGTTAGACCTTGGGCTTCAAGGGGACGGACGGGAGATCGTGCTTCTTAGGAGCGGGGCGCATCTCAGTGGCGATGAGAGTGTCCATGATTGCCTGCTCCCTGATCTTGGACCGTGCACCTTCGTGCATCCCCATGATGTCCAAGAGTATGCCAGCGCTCTGCTTGTCAACGATGTTGAGGCGAGCCAGTAGAAGCTTGAGTTCGAAACGCTGTGCGTCAGCGGCATTGCGTTCGGTGCGAAGCTCGCGGGTGGAGCGGGACAGGGTCATTATTTTGTCGTTCATTGTGGTAGTAGTATATCAGAGATTGAGGGGATAGCAAGCCTTACTTTGCTTTTCTTTTCCAGTCTGCAACGCTTTTCTTGAGCGCGGCTTTCGTGCGTTCGATGCCTTTCAGCTGTTGAGATACTTTGGGAGGGCTAACTGTATAACCTTCCTTGCGTGTGCGTTCGATCCGTTCGCGGAGAGTGTCTTGTTGTTGGTAGTAGCTAATCATGAGAGTATTCTAGCAGAGATTCGTAGGAATTGCAAGCTTTACTTTGCTTTTTTTTGGTGCTTGATTTCGTCTTCGATGTTGGACTCATGCCAGATGTGACCACCAGCATCTTCGAAGAGATCCCCACCGATAGGGATCATTTCGTTCTCTTCGATGAAAGCGTTGAACGCTTCGGCATTGCACTTGTGGCATACGCCGTGCTTGTCGTGCTTGCGGCACCACGCGACATTATTCGCGCCCCAGTTGATGGTAGATTTGGTTTCCTTAGTCATGAGAGTAGTATACCACAACTCTCAGAAAACGCAAGCGAAAAAGGCATTTAATTTCATTTTTTTTCAGGAGGGGGGAGGGGTGCCATAGGGGAGGGGTTTTTTCAGAATTTCCGAGAAAAGGCTTGACCGTAATATAGCGGGGGGGTGGTGTATTCTATAAATAGGGGGTCATTGATTTGGTTATATGTGTAAAAAGAACATATATGTCATATAGATATAAAAGCTCATTATTGTTGGGACATATTGAGTTAACACAAAAGCAAGACAAATTTCACAAGATAATGCGGAGTCCCAAGACTCGGGTTGTTTTTATTAGCGGTCCAGCAGGAACAGCGAAGACATTTTTGTCTGTTTACACAGCATTATACAAGCATAACGAGGACAACCAGCTTAAGATACTATATTTGAGGAGTTTAGCTGAGAGTGCGGAGAAGGGGATAGGTTTTCTAAAAGGAAGCATGGATGATAAATTTAATCCGTATATGGGTCCGCTGGAAGACAAGCTTGATGAGTTACTAAACCAACAAGAAAAAGACCAGATACATCATCGCAATGCGCTAGATGCAGCCCCGATTAACTTTCTCAGAGGAGCGACATGGAAAAACAAAGTTGTGATTGTAGATGAGGCCCAAAATATGACGGTAAAAGAAATAACTACAATAGTGACGCGAATAAGCGAGGGGACCACCTTGTTCTTATGTGGGGATGTTATGCAGAGTGATATTAGATCTGCGGGATTTGAGAAATTCTGTGTAACTTTTGATGACGAAGAGAGCGAGGGGTATGGCATATACCATTTGCAGTTTACCAAAAAAGATATCATGAGAGATAAAATTATTAGTTATTTGGTAGATAAAATTGAAAAAAGTGATTTAAATAAATAAAATTAGCCATGAATAAGGTTTTCTGTGTATCGTGTGGATTTAAGATTTTGTATGAGGCTTCTAAGCCTAAGTTTTGTTCTAGTTGTGGGAAAAGTGTAGGGGGCACTGTTCGCGCCGCCGTAGAAGAAAGTGAGGAGAGGCCAGAACGAGACATTGATATTAACAAGCTTAAAAAAAGTATTTCTATCGAAAATTCTTTTGCGAAGACTTCTTTAAAAGACCTTTGGTCTAATCCAACTCCCCCAAGCGAGGGGGGTGAGTTTGTAAGGCCCGCGTCTAATGATCCTGAGGGGCAAGACCTTTTAGATAAGACAGTTACAGATTGCTCTTCTTCCCGCATGAAGGATGTCGATGAATGAAGACTTCGATAGCCAGCATGATGCTATAGAGGATCTTTTAAAAAAATATAGGCCTAAGTGGCAATTAAGCGCATTGGCGTGGATAGACTACGATGATGTCTGCCAAATAATTCGCTTTCATATTTACAAAAAGTGGCACCTCTGGGATCAAACGCGACCGTTTAAGCCTTGGGCTTCAATAATTATATCTAATCAAATAAAAAATTTGATTCGGAATAACTATTCTAGTTTTGCAAAGCCTTGTCTACGTTGCCCTCATAACATGGGGACAACTGCTTGTGATTTCACAGAAACCAGAGAACAAGACATAAGCTGCTCTGATTTCAGGAAATGGAAAAAAAAGAAAGAAAAGGCTTTTAATATAAAGCTTCCTGTAGCCTTGGAAGAAGGAATTGCTTTGGGGACGGCGAATTTAAAAGATTTTGTAAATTATGCACAAGCTTCTGAAAGACTGCATAAACTTGTTATGGAGCAATTAAACGAAAAGCATAAAAAAATATATTACATGCTTTATGTGGAGAACATAGATGAGAATGAGGTAGCAGAAAGATTTGGGTTTAAGGCTGACGCTGCGAAAAGAAAAAAACCTAGATATAAACAAATGGCGAACTTAAGGAAGAAATTTTATAAGATAGCAGTTACAATAATGGACAACCACGATATTTTATGAATGAGGTAGAACTAACAGAAGACCAGAAGGCTCAAATAGAAGAGGAGTTTAAAAAGAACCCCGATTTAAAACGTATTACTCAGAAGGTTTTCGAAGATAAGGAATTAGATGGCCGCTCCAAAGAAGGAAGAGCGATACGAGCGTTTTTAACTAAAAGCAATTTAGCTTATACCACCACTTTAGCAGAAAGAGTGGAGGGGATAACCTTAACATCTGACCAAAAGCAATTCTTAGCAAGCGACAATGTGGAAAGAGGGATGAATGCTTTAGAAATTACAAAATTAGTTTTCAAAGACAGAGATATTCTTCCCCTTAGTCAATCTCATAGGACTGTCATGGAATTTTTACGTCGATATAGACCAGAAATTGTCGATGACAATGAAATGTTGACTAATGATAAGTGGTCACCACCAAAATCTCTCTCTAGGGCGATAAAAAAAGTGAATGACTGGGCTGGGGTAAGCTTTGATGAGTTGACCATCCAAACAAAACAGAAAAAAATGTGTGAGAGGCTTTTATTTTATTTAAAAAGCCCTAGGTTCGTTCATTTTATTAATCAATACTCAACATTAGGGGATAGGGACTTATTTGAGAGTGAATATGTTAGAACGGTTTGGGATAAACCTGATTTAACAAACGATGAATTAAATTTGTATATTACCGTCTGCACAAACTATGTTAGGCAGAAGCATATCCAACAAAGAATCGACAAACTCAACGCCATGCTCAATGACACAGATAATGAGCGAGATTTAACAATGCGTCTTACTGAGATTATAAAGGCCACCAGCGACGAGCTGAACCAATGTGAGAAGAGGATCGAATCTTTGACCAAAGACCTTAACGGGAGCCGTCAGGCGCGTTTAAAGGCAAGAGGGGAACAGAATGGGAGTATCGCCGCTCTGGTTGAAGCTTTTCAAGAAAAAGAAGAGAGAGACCGAATGATTTTGATGGCAGAAATGCAAAACAAGTTAATTGAGGACGAGGCCGACAGACTTGAGACGATGGATGAATATAAGGCTCGTATTTTGGGAATATCGAAACAAGAATTGTTATGACAGAATTTAGTTGTCTTGAATGTGAAAAAACGTTTGATAATAAACGCAGCTTTCATTTGCACTTAAAAGCACACGCTTTGACTATCGGAGATTACTATGTCAAGCATTATGACAAAAGAGATCTTTATTCAGAAGAAAAGATTCCCTTCCGTTCTTATGATCAGTATTTTAGAGACAACTTTATTGATTATGATAATTTTGTTTTATGGATGGAGTCTGCTCCAGAATCAGAAGTCAAGAAATATATACAAGAGAGAGCAATCGACAAATTCAAACATAAGGGAATAACAATTTCGCCTCCGAATCTCTTTTATGATTTGTCTGAAATGGCCAATATTTTTTATTATAAAAAGTTTTGGGGATCTTACTCTAATTTCCTTGAAAAGGCTAATATAGGGAATTATTTTAAAAACAATTTACCAAAGAACTTTTGGGACCATAATTGCGAAGAGCTACCCATTTTTGTAGACACCAGAGAGAAGGCTCCCTTGAGTTTTAATAGGGGTGTGATTAATAAATTAGATTTTGGGGACTATACTGCGGGAGGAGAATATTATTCTAAGACCTTTGTGGACCGCAAGGCTCAAGATGACTTTAGACAGACCTTTGGCAAAGATATAGAAAGATTTAGGAGAGAGATGGATAGGTGTGTTCAATTTAATTCTTATATGTTTGTTGTAGCAGAAACAACCATAGAGAAATTAGAAGAGCACAATAAGGTTTCTAAGTTTAAGTCTAATCTTGGTTATTTGTGGCATAATGTCCGCAACCTTATGATAGACTACCCAGAGAACCTGCAAATTGTATTTGCTCATAGTAGGGCTGGGGCAAAGAAGCTAATTCCAAGAATTTTATATCATGGTTGTGCTTTATGGAACGTAGACTTACAATATTTTATAGAAGAGCGAGTAAATGTCTTGGACAAAAGGAAAACAAGGATATCGGTTTGAGCATTCTTCGAGTGCTTTAAACGAAGAACTTAAAGAGTTAGAGGGAGGCATCAGAGAAGAAGATGCTAAGTATCTGCTTTATAAGTTTTTAAGGAATAATATTTCATTCACATCTGAGTTATTTTTGGGAATAAAGTTATTTCCATTTCAGGCTATGGCTATTAAGGGGATGATGGTGGCTGACTACTCTATGTTTGTCTTTTCTCGGGGTATGTCGAAGACATTCTCTACTGCTGTATATGTTTTACTAGAGTGTCTGCTTAATCCGAATGCTAACATAGGTGTTATTGCAGGTAGCTTTAGGCAATCAAAACAAATCTTCCAAAAGATGGAGGATATCATGAGTAAGCCCGAAGCAAGCTTATTAAAAGAATGTGGCTTTAAAATAACTAAAGGAACTGACCAATGGACATTAACTTTAGGTAGAGCAAGAGCAATCGCTCTTCCGTTAGCTAATGGTGAAAGATTACGTGGATTTCGATTTAACAGGATTGTGTTGGACGAATTCCTTACTATACCCGAAAAGATATTTAATGAGGTTATTATACCTTTCCTTGGAGTGGTGGAGAATCCTCAAGAAAGGGAGGAGTTATACAATCTAGAATCCAGATTAATCGACAAAGACGAGATGACAGAAGGGGAGCGGTATATTTGGCCTAACAATAAGTTAATTATTCTTTCATCTCCATCCTTTAAATTTGAGTATATGTATAAGCTTTATAAAAAATATGAAGACTTGATATATGGGCATGACATAACAGAGGATATCCAAGAGGATGATTTTAAAGATGACGCATATAGGTTGATAATGCAATTGAGTTATGACTGCGCCCCTCAAAGGCTCTATGATCAGAATCTGCTTAAACAAGCTAAGGCGACCATGAGTGAAATGCAGTTTAAGAGGGAGTTCGGCGCTCAATTTGTAGACGAGAGTGACGGTTACTTCAGACTCTCTAAAATGGCGGCTTGCACCATACCTGATGGAGAAATGCCTGCTGTCGAGGTGGTGGGTAATCCAAGTGGTGAATATTTACTTTCTTTTGACCCCAACTGGGCGGGCAACACAAGTGCTGACCATTTTGCCATGCATGTATTCAAGATTGACAGAGATTCTCAAAAGATCTGCTTAATTCATAGCTATGCAATAGCAGGAGTTTCTCTAAAGCAGCATATGCAGTATTTCTTATATCTGATTCAACATTTTAATATTGTTGGTATGTGTGGCGACTATAATGGCGGTGTCCAGTTTATTAACTCCTGTAATGAGAGTGCTTTATTCAAAGAACAAAATATAAAAATTGGCGTTATCGAGGTTGACTTAGAAAAACCTGAAAATTGGCATTCTGATATTCTATCTTTCAAAAACCAACTTAATGTTAAGGATAGGAAATATTGTATCTTAAGAAAGCCCACTTCTAATTGGATTAGAAATGCTAATGAGATGTTACAAGCGGCGATAGACCACAAAAGAATTTTATTCGGGGCTAGGGCAGTGGACACTCACTTTAACGAGCAAAGAAAAAAGAATATGCCCATAGATAAAATTAAATGGGATATAAAGGCACCCTCGGCCTCTAAGGGAGCAATGATGATTGATCTTATAGATCATCAAAAGTCAATTGTTGAATTAACTAAAACTGAATGTGCCAATATCGAGGTTATCGCAAATCCGCAAGGATCTCAGTCATTTAATCTGCCTCAAAACTTTAGAAGGCAAAAAGGCCCACACAGAGCAAGAAAAGACTCTTATTCTGCTTTAGTTTTAGGGAATTGGTTTGCTAAGGTTTATTTCGATTCTGAAAACGCTTCTCCAGACAGAAAACCCGAAGGCACTTTTATTCCATTTGCAATTTGAAAAGTTTCAAAGTAACTTTTATAACTTTGGTGTAAACTTTGATATGCCTCGGAAATATACTAAAAGATCAGAATACTGGGAAAACCTAAAGAAGAAGGAGGTTCCTATAGAAGATTTATTAAAATCTCAAGAGGAAGACGAGTTCTTGCCCCAGTTAATTGGCGAGTCGATTTATAGTTCTAGCGAGGCGTCTAGGCTCAGCGGTCCAACAGCAAGAACCGCCTCACGAACCAATAGGGTTGCAAGATCTGGTGTAGGAGGAAAATTTGATAATATTGAAAAAGGTATATTGCCTTTTAATTATTCCAAGGATTCCGCTGACGTTAGCGAGTCTATTGAGCTTTGTCAGAAGGCTTATTTTAATATAGCCAACTTTAGAGGGACTATAGATCTTTTATCAGAATTTGCTGATTCAGAGTTATATGTGGAGGGGGGTAACGAAAAGTCTAGGAAATTCATTGAGGCGTGGCTTAAGAAAATTAATATGCATGATTTAAAAGCGCAATACTTTAGAGAGTATTATCGTTCTGGCAATGTTTTCCTTTATCGTATTGACGGTAAGATTCCTCTCAAAAATTCTCAAAAAATGCTGGACGCATATGGGGCAACCACCCGCAAGGAAATTCCTATTAGATATTTTCTTATTAATCCCACTGATATAGCTACAAAGGGGTGCGTTTCTTTTAGTGAGCATGAGTATTTCAAAGTTTTAACCGCTTTTGAGGTAGCGCGATTGAGGAACCCCCAAACGGAATACGAGGAGGAATTATTGATGTCGTTGCCTCCAGAAGCCCAAGAAGCGATTAAGTCAACAAAAGATGGGTATTCAACAGCTAAGGTTCAGATAAAATTAGATCCCAGATTATTACATGTTATCTTTTGTAAAAAACAAGATTATGAGCCAATGGCTGTGCCTGTGGGTTATTCTGTATTAGATGACATCAACAGAAAAATTGAACTGAAAAATATTGATCAAGCAATTAGTCGTTCTATAGAAAACGTCGTCTTGCTGGTGACTATGGGCAATGAGCCAGAAAAGGGGGGGATTAATCATAGGAACTTGGCCGCTATGCAGCAAATTTTCAAAAACCAAAGCGTTGGTCGGGTTCTTGTTTCTGATTATACCACAAAAGCAGATTTTGTTATTCCTGATATAAGAAAAGTTGTCGGACCAGATAAGTATATTGTTATTAATAAGGATATTGAAGATGGTCTCCAAAATGTCTTAATCGGTGACTCGAAATATTCTGACGGACATATTAAAATGAAAGTATTCTTCCAGCGGTTAGAGGAATCTCGAAATTCGTTCTTAAGTGATTTTATCAATCCTGAAATCAGGAGGGTTTGCAAGGCGGCTGGCTTACGGTCTTGGCCTAAGGCTAAGTTTGCTAAAACCGACACGATGGATGATAACAACTTGGCTAAGCTGGCCACAAGGCTTATGGAGCTGGGTGTTCTTACTCCTGAGCAAGGTATGCAGGTTGTCCACACTGGCGCATTCCCAGAGCCCAAAGAAATGGGATCAGCGCAAGATAAATTTAAAGACGATAGGGAAAAGGGTCATTACATGCCCCTTGTCAATACAATTAACTTATATTCTGAAGATGGGGAGGGGGCTCCGAAAGGGGTGAAGGAACAACCCAAGAAGAGACCTGACGAAAAGCCTGAAGAGAAGCCTGTGTCGCCTTCTGGTGGTAGGCCTTTGGGTGTTTCTAATTCTACGACTTTCTCAAAGAAAAATATTATAGAGGCGACTAAAAAGTTAAATGAATTTGAATTAATAGCTTTCCGTGAGTTTGCGTCTAAGTTCGGCATTAAGAGGATGTCTAAACAGAAAAAAGAAATGGTAACACAGGTATGTGAGACAATTGTTATCGCTAAGGATGTTTGTGATTGGGAGGAGGCCTTGGCTACTGTGGTTAATGATTTAGATAGTCTTACAGGTCTTAATGTGCATAAAAAGATATTGGAATTAGGGTGTCAACATCAATTAGATGATTTGTCTTCTGCAATTTTATATCATTCTACTCAAATTTCTGTGTAATAGAGAATATGCCATTGGATGATTTTAAAATTTGCCGTTTTGAAGGCTCAATAAAAAAAATAAGCGAAGAAGAATTTGAGTCATTTGGTCTTTCAGAAGGATCTATTAAGGACACAGCGCAATCATTATTGCCTGACGATTTTGATCCCGAAGAAAACATTGATGTGTTACCTGTAGTCTTCAATTTGGCGAAAGTTAATGAATTCAATAAAAATGGAGATGGTATCGATGCTAAAACTGCCATAGCCGCCGTAAAAAGATTTATCAATAAGCCAATTAACATTGAGCATAAAAAAGATAAAATAGTCGGTCATATGATTAATGCGTCCTTCTCAAATCGAGAGTTTGACTTTAAAAACAACGACATCGAATCTTATGCCGACAAAAAAGAACCTTTTTACATAAATGCGGCAGGCCTAATATATCAACAAGTATACCCCGAGTTAGCTGAAGCAATTGTAGAGGCCTCTGATGAAGAAAGTGAGGACTATCAAAGCATCGCAACTAGTTGGGAGCTTGCCTTTAGGGATTTTGAGGTAGCAGTAGGGTCTTCCCTGTTAGAGGACTCCACAATAGCAGAAGGTGCTGACAAGGAAGACCTTAAACAATACATCAAGGGTTTAGGAGGCGACGGAAAAGACGAAAACGGCAACCTTGTTAATAGATTAATTGTTGGTCAAACATATCCGCTGGGAGCAGCATTAACAAGAAACCCTGCTGCTGCCGTTAAGGGCATTTATATGGAGAAAGACGCCTCAGAAGATAAAAATATAGAAAAAATTTCCCGAAACGCTAATATAAATGTAAAGTCTGACAAATTAAAAAGCATTTTTAATATGGAAAAACAACAATTCGAAGAACTTATCTCTAAGTTGACAAAGAGTGTTGCCTCAGCTGTGAGGGAGGACTCGGAAGTTAAAAACGTTGGTCAAAGTATTCGTGATGCGCTCACTGAGCACAACGAATCTTGGACCTCCAAAATTGAAATAGAACAGGAGGCCAAGGCAAAAGCTGAAGCCGAGCTTGCAGAGTTACAAGACTCTTTTAAGCAAGCCAAGGAAGAACTTGACTCACTTAAGAATGATGTTGAAGCGAAAGCTGCGGTTGATCTCTTTAATGACCGTATGAACTTTATCGACAGCGACTACGAGCTTAATGAAAAAGAGCTTGTATTGGTTACTGCTGAAGTGAAGGAATTGGGTTCTTCTGAAGAAGATTTTAATACCTATAAGGAAAAGCTTGAGGTGATTTTTGCACACAAGCTTAAGAAAAACATCGAAGCTCAAGAAGCTGAAATCAAAGCGCGTATTAATGAGGCTGTCGCGAACCGTGAAGATGGTGAGACGGACAGCACTGAGAGTGCCGCTTCTGAAGAAGCTGAAGAAGCTGGAGATGAAGAGCTTGAAGTTGAGGGGGAGGCGGAAGCCGCTGTCCCCAATAACAATGGAGAAGCTAGCGAAACACTTTCTCTGGTCGAAAGACTTAGAAACAACTTCTGTGAAATAGAAGTATCTTAATTAAACAAAAAACTAATCATGGCTTACGAAATTACACGTTTGTTGCCCTTCCGTCAATATAATGATACTGATGTTATCAATTTTTATTCTCTTGACGCTGAAACGGGCGAAGCGGGTTCTGTTGTGAAAGTCAGCGCTGCTGACCTTCAAAATGAACCTGTGCAGTATGTGCAAAGAGGCGATTCTGACTCTTGGCAAACTACTATGGGTAACGCCCTGTCAATGTATCCTGAGGTGCCTTATAAGCTCACCAAAGTAAGTGATACTGGGGCAGGCGTTAAACCGTTGGGAATCCTGTTGCGAGATGTTCGTAACAAGGACGAAAATGGGGAAAATCTTTTATATTATCCTCAGAAAAAAGAAGAACTTCAGTGTGTGGTTTCTGGCGAAGCCGTTCCTGTTGCGACCAAAGGGCTTTTCACTGTTAATGTTAAAGGCTTGGGAGGCGGGATTGCTCCTACTGTAAATCAGTGGGCGATTCCTTCTGCGAATGGAACGGTGAGCGGAGTTACCGCAACTGCGGCTAACCACGCCACACTGGCCACTCACTCTATCGGGCAATTTATTGCCACGGGTCACCGTGGAGAAGACACCTTACAGGATGCCTTTTCTGGTTCGTATGCAATTCTTAACCTTAACTGCTAATAATTTACGAAAATGAAAATCACAATTAAACAAACTGATGATCAATTAGCTCTTATCCGTGCGATGGGATCTAACAATCGTGAAGAAGCTTATGAGGCTCAAGCGGCTGTTGCAGAATTGCTCTCGCCTGTTGTGTCGGAAGTTATCAATAACGCTCCAACTATTGGGAATCTGTATAACACGATTTCTTATGGAGAGTATGAAAATCCTTCTCTTCCTCTGGATCTTTTCCACGATATTAACGATGAGAACTACATTCAGGTGTATTCTCAACAGGTTGCTGGGGGCCTTCCTTACAGTCAAGTCTTTCCTGCTCACAATGAACTCAAGTTCAGCACTTACACTTTGGACAGTGCTCTCGCGTTTGATCGCAAGTATGTCCGTTCGTCGCGCCTTGATGTTGTAAGCAAGACTTTCACTAGGATGGCTCAAGAAGTCTTATACAAGCAGACCAAGACCGCGTTTAACGTGCTTGCGACTGCTTTGGTAAAAGGCAAAGGTAACACGAATACTGCTGGCAGTCAGATCATTGCATCTAGTGCTGCGGACCGTTTCGTGCTTGCTGATTTTAATAACTTAATCACCAAAAGCAAGAGAATTAATAGTTCTTTCGATCACGGGACTCCCATCGGTGGAGTTAAGTCTGGGATCACCGATCTTTTGGTTTCTCCAGAAATGGTCGAGGAACTCCGTGCTATGGCTTACAATCCAATTAACACGGCAGGAGCACCTTATGCCTCTGCTCTTCTGGACAGTCTTCCTGCGCCAGAAAGTCTCCGCGAGGAGATGTATCGGTCTGCTGGTCTTCCCGCTTTCTATGGTATTAATATCATGGAAATCAACCAACTGGGTGTTGGACAACTGTTCAACAAGCTCTTTGGCGCTATCGTTGCGTCTGAAAGCGCCACTGTTGCTGGTGGAGGGGGCGGAACATGGTCAACTACTGCTGATGAGATTCTCATCGGCATCGACCGCACCAAGGATTCTCTTATCCGCCCGACCGTGGTGGGTGAAGGAAGTCCTTCTGAGTTCCAAGTTCTTGTGGACGATCAGTTTTCTGTTCGTCAGAACAAGATTGGTTACTACGGTAAAGTCGAAGAGGGTCGTATCTGTATCAACGATAAGGCTCTTATCGGACTGGCTGTGTAAGCAACCTATGTCAATCATAAAAGGAGCCGTCCCGAAGGGGGCGGCTCTTTTTATTGATATTTTATAAAAAAAAACTATCATATTGTATGAGCAAGAAGAAGTCTGCGAAAAAGAAAACCGCTCCTGAAAAACAAGTTTCGAAGGGCGTTGAAAAGAAACATCTAGAAGAATTTGATGTTACTGACGGAAAAGACAGGGATGCTTTCGAAGAGGAAATTGAAGAAATTAAAGAGCTTGAAGAGTTATTAGGAATGCCTCAAATGAATCCCTACGGCACACTTAGCAGGGAAATTTTTAGGCGCAAATTAGATGATTGCTCTGCTTCAGAGTTAACTGATTTGGCTGCTAGGGTTGGTATTCCTAGAGAAAGGAATATGCAGCTTTTAAGGCAATCTTTACTTAAGTCTTTTGATTTTTATGCAGTAAAACATGATGTGACCGTTCAGGGCCAAGCTAAACCAATTATAGATCCCAGTTCCCCAGATTACGAATCTACTGTAAAGTTATTTAAAGAATAATAACTTTATGAATGATCTTGGTAATTTAGCCAGCGGAATTACTACGTATGAGTTTCCTAACGATACGGGCTCTTACAATATGGTATTCGTGTCAGGATGGCTTGAAACGAATGTTGGGGAATTAAATGGATTGATTCACGAAGAATTTGTGGTAGACGCTACTGGGAATATAAGGCAGGGTAAAACGAGTTTGGCTCCTGTGGAATCTGGTATTTTTTCTACTCTTTATGAATTATTTTATTATCAAAAATCTTCTAGAGAGGCTCTTAGGAGTTTTACCTATTCCGATTCTGTTGATTGGATTACGCTCAAGGAGGGGGACACAACAATACAAAGACAGAACAAAAACTCTGTTTCTAAAACTTATATAGACCTTTCAAGGGATGCTAATTCTAGATTAGAAAATCTTCTTTATCAATATAATTACCAAAAGTCTTCTCCGATTCAAGTAGCGGGAGAAGACGGAACATATAACCTTTCTGGGAGGCTTGTTTAAATGGGCTCTTTGCTTACAACCACCGAAAAAACGGCAATAAACTCAGCGATGAGTGATATGCACGATACTTTCGCAAGGGATATTTACGTTTATGTAAAAGAGGCCTCTAG
>Ga0208299_1002017_pt1 | contig 14284 bp, 36 predicted proteins | sample 15_taG_FD_184089 | JGI IMG/M metagenome (GOLD analysis project Ga0208299, IMG submission 184089) | Marine viral communities from the Subarctic Pacific Ocean - 15_ETSP_OMZ_AT15312 metaG (SPAdes) (version 2) | ecosystem: Environmental > Aquatic > Marine > Oceanic | place: Pacific Ocean | collected...
TTCATTTCATATCCCTTTTCACCAACAGGATTAACTTCTTCAACCCTGTTAATCTTAAAGCCATCTTCAGTAAACTGGTCCATTACTTTTCCTCCATTCTTGAAAGAAGATACATTGCATTCTTAGCATCTAGCCAATTTCCTTTAGGCTTATGTTCTTCGGAATGACAGTCCTTACAAACCAATACCCTATTATATCCTTCACCAGAATAATAGGTATTTTTGCTGTTACATTGGAAACAGATGAAATCTTCCATTAGTTTTGATACTCCTCTTTAATTTCTAGAATACATCCAAATCCAGAAAAATCATAAGCACCTGGACCGTCAAAAGGAAAAGGTCCATAAAGCCCTAGATACTTATCAGCGTAATTTTTAGCTTCCTTAAAGGTTTCAAATTCATATTGATTCCAAGAAGAATGAATGTTTACATGAGGGTAAGCAGCAGGCTTATCATTTTCATAAACTTTGAACATTAGTTTTAACTCCATTGTTTTTCTTCCTTAACTACATAAAGAAGAGTCGCGGCTGAAAGGATAAGAGAAAAGGTTAGCATTAATTTAACCAAGCCTCCATTCTGCCCGGGACTCCGTAAATGTCACCAACTTGCAGATCAAAAACTTTCATTTTTCTTGGTCCAAAATGATGTTAGCAATATGAAGCTGGCACTTAAGGAGGGCTACAACCTCAAGATTAGAAAATTCAGAAGGATAAGAATCATTAGTATGATTCAAAGTTCTAACCAATTCTTCCAAAGCTTCATTAATCAATTCACTAGTTTTCTTTTCCATTTCTAAGCTCCAATTAGTCGGTAAAAAGGTTTTCAGAACCAATATAAATAAACTGGCGCCATTCTTTACGATCTTTTGCGTAGAATAGTTCGGGCCAGGAAAGGGTAGGGAAGAACCTGTTAAGGATATATTGTCCAAAACGAATACCCTTTTCCCTTGCTTCTTTTTCAAGAATAAGGTAATCGCTATGCTTCATAAGGACCAAATCACAACCAAAAACTGTTTCAATCTCAACTCTCATTAGTTTTTCTCCAGATACATAGTGTGTGGAACGATTCTTTGACGGGGGACATTTCGCCGTACCTATAGAATACCACAAGCCTAATAAGGCTTGTAAACGGAGTGTAAAACCTATAAAAGGATAACCGGGTCCTGTTGTCTTTTTCGCCTGCATATCAGGATAACAAGATCCTTTTATATGGGAGGTTAGACAAAAAAGGAGAACTTAAAGGTGTTTCTTTTAACTTATCGAAACACCTTTAAGTTCACATATTACTACAAAGGCAATGAGTTAAGGAAAGCCCTCAACTTCCTAGCAGCAGGAATTTCCATAGAATAGGTTTTAATTCTGCTTACGGTGTGAATCATTTTATGTTACCGTTGAAATAGGCTACAATGACATTTAAAAGATCAATAGTAGCATAAATACCAATACAAATAAATACAACCAACCAAAAGATAAGACAAAAATCATATAATGTCATGTTAATTTACCAACTAAAGCTACTGCCATAACAACCAAGAGTGTGAACCTAAAGACATTAAACCACTTGAATTCCCAATCGAACAAACCAAACTTAAATGACTTAATATCTTTAGTGAAGTACAAATCTACGAATGGAGTACGTATTTCTGTGTAATTAGGTCTTGGTTTTCGTACTTTTATAGGCATTTATTAATAAAGGGTAGTGTGTTTTACCTCATTTTAGAAACACGGTAAAATCTTTTTACCTCAAAAAGGCATTAAATTTCACCATTCTCAATAGCTTTTTTAAGATCAGTAGCCGCAATAGTTAGTACGTTTTGGTAAATATTTTCCTTTTGTGGGTCCAAGTTAGTCACATGATACAGTTGCAAAGAAAGATACAAGAAGAAAGGAAAGTACTCTTCACTATCTGGTACGATATCATTAAATTGTTCTTTTAGTCCTTCTTGAATCGCTTTAGAGTCAGTTAGTCCCCCGGGGAACATATCAAAAATATTCATGTTAAGGGAATCCATAATATCAGAAATTTCGGGAATGGTTTCTTTGTTAGGCGTATCCATAATAATTCTCCTTAGTTTTCGTTAGCGGTCTTAGTTTTTTGGACAAATTCAGCAATATTCCAACCAGCATTCAAGGTGTTGTTAAGAATATTAGTACAATGCTCAGGGTTGAGTTTTTGCATAATTAGGTCATAAAGACTTAGCATACTGAACATAATAAGTTCATTATAAGGAGAAGTCTCGTCTTTAAAAAGCTCTAGACGCTCCTGAATATCTGAAATATATTCTTCAGGCGTTAGGTTATAAGCATTAGCAGCTTCAATAACCAACATGTCAAATTTAGTGTTCATGGATATAATTAGTGTAGGGTTTGATTTTCTTGATAAAATAGTCCATATCTCTTTTAGACCAAAAAGTTCGGGTCCACACTTTATCACCTTTATCAAGAAAAGTGAATGAGATTTTAAATTTACGGTTCATAGGTCGTTTTTAATCTTATCAGCAATTTGCACAATCAATTGATAAGTCTTATTAGTGGACCTACCAATTTTCCTACGGATTCGATCAACGTTAATATTACCATTAACAAGGAAAGCCAATGGATCATTAGAAATCACTCTAATAATATCTCTCTCCTCATCAATAAAAGAACAAAGATACTCTTCAGACTCAAGAAAAATCTTATCATCAACAGAGGTATCTTCAATATCAAAAGCCTCTTCTCCATCAAGCTTATTGATACGAACAGCTTTACTATTAATATCAAGAGCCCTAGTAACAAGACGCCTTTTAGTGTTCAAACGATTCCACAGAACAGTTTTAATGTACTGATCGAAATGTTTATCACCTTTAAAGGTTTGGTAGTCGAAGTTATTTACTTTTTTGGCATATCCATTCACAGCCTCAATAGCAGAAACACAAAGATCCTGATAGGAATCATCATGTGCGGTAGTTACATCACCAAAAATACCATTGGCAATATAGTGGATAAGCTTTTCATACTTATCCATAAGTTCTTCCCACTCTTGAGGTTTAAGTTTAATCATTTAGTTTATGTTTGTTTGCTTGGTATGTGGTTTCACCTTCTTCTGTGATACTATAAACAATATCCTCTTTATCCGAGTCCCACTTATAATCAACTAGGCCCTTACCAACAAGCTCACCAATAGTTCTTTTTAGTTGGATATCCTTAGCCTTAGTAATAAGCTCATTCTCCTCAACCATATGACCAATAGGATAACTATTTACAGCCTCCTTAATAGCACCAATAGAAATAGTAAACCTCTCTTGGCCCTTTTCCCCGAAATCTTTCCAATCATGAGGAAAAACTTCAGTATGTTGCTCAATTTTAAAAGATCCCATTTTAGTACTCAATAAGAGTGACAAGCCAATCTGCGCCTTTTCTAATTAGAGAAAGGGACTCATAATCATCAAGACCATCAAGATCAGGTTTATTGGTAGTCCAAATCATATAGGTAGTAAAAGTGCCGTTATAATGTTCAGTAGCTTTAATCACACCAAAAAGGTGGAAGTAATCTTCTAGTAGTTCTTTAGTTTTCATTAATATTCTCCAGGTTTACTTAGATAAGGTAAGTATTTCCGTATTTATCGTACCAGTTACCGTTTTTCAATCGAAGGTGCCTAGTTTGATCTTCCATATAAACAGGTTTGTCGTCAGTTTTCCTACGATTAGTTCTACCATAGCGGCGATCCCCAATATCTACACCTTTTCGAGTAGGGCTAAGATAATCTTTAAGGATTACCATAGCAGAAGGATAACCTTGGGTAAATCCAGTAGAAACAACTTTGAATTGGTTTGTTTTGTATTGCATTAGAACGTGATTTTAATGACATCTCCCTTATGAATAGCTTCTTCATCATTTCGTCCAAGATTCTCAGTCTTCATAGTGTTCCTCCATTTTCTTTTTATCTTCTTCAAACTCTTGAAGAACCTTAGTTAGTACCAACCCAACACTTTTAAGACCACGAATAACGATATCGTGGTCAACCTCAGAAACAATCTTAAGTCCTTCAACAGAAGTTTTAACCACATCAAGCATATCATTAAACCTTTGCGTATTATAGCAAGGACGAACAGCTTGAATATCGTGCCAAAAGGTTTTACAAGCAAGAACAACATCTTCCTTCTTCCACCCTTCAACATCCACAAGATACTGAATTACATACGCTTGCCTAGGTTTTTCAGTACCTTTTTCCTTACGAACCGCTTTCTCGAAAACATCGTAGTTTTCAGCGATGAATCGAACGTTATTCATTTAGAAACTAAGGGGGTAATGGGTTTCTGTGAGAAGCTGTTCCAAGTAAGAACAACCACAAGTTTGATGTCCACAATCCGGACAAGTCATTTGCTCCAATTCCATTTGGAGCATAAACTCTTCATCTTCGTAAAAAGGATCAGGTTTCATTATTCAGCCTTTACTAGAATGTTAGGGGGATAATTATCGTGATTCACCAAAGAATCACGAACGTATTTTGCATCACAATCTTTGTCGTAAAAGACGACATTAACTAGATGCCCATTTAGAAACACTTTCCAAGCGTTCATTTTACATCAAATGAGGGCCATCTTCCGTAAAGAAGTAACCAGGACTTTCAGATTCTTCTTCTGCAATACGAGCCATATCCTCAATATCTTCCATCAAATCCCAATAACATTCAGTATGATACTTAGTATTCTCGTAGATTTCGGTACAATCTTCGGGAAAAATCTCTTCCTTACAGCAAGGGCATTTAGTATTCATTAGATCAAACCTTCAAGAACAAGGACCGACTTGACATTATTACCGTGACATTCACAGCACCAACCTTTACGCATATCAGGCTCGCAACTTTCAGTCACAGTTTCACAATCAAGACAAATACCAGGAATAATAGAATCAAAAACACATTCCTCAAGGAATTCCATCTCATCTTCATACCCGCACTCATCCATGATTTGTTGAGTATACTTAGTAACCATTAGTTTCTCCATTAGATCGGACCTATTTCCGATCTTTAGATAAGCTATTTTACCATAGGCCCCCTTACGCTTGTAAAGGGAACGTAAAATCCCAATTCGGATAACCGGGTCCTTTTATCTTTTCGGGACCCGATTTTTTATTCAGCTACTTTCCTCCATATCAACATAGTTATCGTCGTCCTTGATAATACCCTCTAAGACTTTGAAATTGAAATTCTTATGCTTTAGAACATAATCACTTCCAACAGGAGGAGTAATCCTTAGACAAACTCCTTCTTTATGGGTCCCCTCGTCAATAGTGGAAGGACCAGTAAGTGCTTGGTATACAATATTATCAAGTTCTGAATCTGTTGACCAGTATCCGTATACCCTACAATCTCATAGTACACAACTTCACCGTGCTTTAGACGACCAACAAAAGGTTCGGTCACTTCGTTACGGAAACCTTCACTTTCATAGAACCCTACTTGATCATCTTTTAGAACAACGTTACGAGAGCCGTTTACATAACGGAATTCTTCAATTGTCTTAGGAGTTAGACCAAACAGTTTATGATACCACTTCTTAGGAAGCTCTTCAATAACTTTCACAAAACCAAATCTACCTGAAGTACCGTGGACCTTTTCTGTGATAGTAATGATACTACCATGAGGAATACGATCCTTGTTATACGCATACTGTTCAGTATCGTAGTGTTTTGGGAAACTTGGGAATGCTTTCTTTCGCATTGTACATAATTAATCTACGTGTTTATTCTGATCTTCAATCATTGCTGGAATATCATCTAGGTTAGTTACAACATTTCCGGTTGCATCCCAACCAACATCAATTCTATCTTTAACTAGAAAACCCTTACCGTGTTGATGCCCATGAAGATGGTAGACTCTTCGACCTTTGGCTTTAAAACCGGGGAACGGGCAGTGTTTCAGGAAAATCTCCTGAAGTTGATCGGATTGTTTACTCTGTCTGATCTCTCTATAAGCTCCATCCCACGTTTCCATTGGGTAGTGACACATTACATATTTATGACCACCGTGTTTTAAATCAACAATACGATCTCGGTGAATGATGATTTGGTCCGGCTTTTTAACTCTGTTACCAAGATGATAATTAGCTTTCATGACTTCATAAGCTTTCCAGAAGTCGTGGTCATGATTTCCTTTGATAAGATGGAGTTCACCTTGCAACCTAGACATATAGTGTGCCATATCATCAAGATCCATACGAAAAGAAAAATCACCAACAACATAAACTTTATCTTTATCAGTTACTTGATTATTCCACTCACGAACAATATGCTCATTCATTTCTACGATATCAGAAAACCCTCTATTATCCTGATGTCCTAGAATATTTTCGTGACCAAAATGTAGGTCTGCTGTTACAAAGGTTTTCATTGTTGAAACCCTACATGCCTAATAATTACAACTTCCGTTATATTATCTTTCATCGTTCATATTGGGTTAGAAAGAATTGTGTACCTTCCGGCTGTCCGAATTTACCAAAACCTTTCCTAAGACAATACTCTACATATTCAAAAATAGTTTCAAACTCATAAGGGAACAAGAAATCACTGAACAAGAAATCACTAAGTATACCACCTTCCATATACTGTTCAATAGCTTCTACAAGTTCAGTAGGTGTAGGATCTCCCACAAAAACATCTACAAAAGCATCATACAGACGATGAGACTCATCGCTTACTGCGGTGAGAACAGTTAGTTGTTTTTTCATTTTAATGTGTAGGGAAAATAACGGTTTTTTTAGTAGTAAGACAAGCCATACAAGTAAGACAAGATTCTGTCATACCAGTCATTTCAGGACAACCAAAACCTTTACCTTTGAAGTTCTCATCAGCAGCATAGATTAGTTTTCCTCTACCTGTTTTATTAGTTGAAAACCTAACAAACCAGCGATCAAGGTATTTATAACGAAGATCTTTTAGTGCTTCAAAGATATCTTCATCATTATCCTTTCCAATACGAGCGGAATAACCAAAGACTGTAAGCATAGGGAATGTTTCTAGGCACTCTTCCCAAAACTTAACATATTCATAGGAAAAGAAATCCCCTAGAATATGAAGACGAATAACGAATCCTTTAGGATACTTCTTTTCAAGCTCTACAAGTTGATTAAAGATACGAAGGGTAATGTCCTTTACGCTTTGACGATTAGCGTAGAACATAGTATTACCATAACAATCATCCCAATGAAAGCAGGAAGAAGGACAAGTTTGTCTTTCTTCAAGAGTCAAAGAGAACATAGGCATCCCTTTCCAACGGGACATCCTAATAATCTTCTTTCCTTTACCTACTTTACCGTTGTGTTCAACGGATTTCAAAGGGGTTCCCTCACTAAAATTAGAGAACCTAATATTAACAGTTCTCCTTTCAATAAGAGCAGGGTTGTTAGGTTTGAGTTTCATACAATATCAAAACCGTTTTCTTGAATGTTTTGTTTAAGCTTGTACATTATGGTCGTTACGGTATTTAGTTTCTTTATCAGCCTCCTCTAGAGAATCAAAAAGATTGTCTTCATACCAAACAGTACCGGAACTTACTCCGGTTATTTCACACATATACTCAACCCTATCTTTATCGTAACGACCTTCCCCTTGTGTTTTAAATCTAATAGGGGCGATCTTTCCTACTCTACCTAGAAAATGTGTATGCCATTGTTCTCGGACATATTCAATAATATAACCAGGAGTACCATAACTACACTTAAAGCATTGTACAGTATTACCAGCAGGATTTTTAAACTCAAACTTACCTAAACATTCAGGACAGATAACTTGTTGATTACTCCCATGAAGGCTAGTACCCCAAACTTCTTGTCCAAGATTAAATTTAGTTTCGATAATCATTACAAACTCACTTCAAAACGATCCCGCATTTCTTGAATCTTTTCCTCAGGAACATCATGTTCAGAAACACCATTATGGCGATTCTCAACAATAATAGAGAAGACAGTATAACCATGCTCTTCAGCATATTTCTTATACCACTTCATTTCCCACTCCTGAGTGTTGGTGTTATCAACAACAATATATTCGGAACCTTCTTCAATGTAAGCCTTATAATCTCGCTTACATTGAGCATGAGCATCCCCAAGAAGATTAGGATCAAATTGATATCCATCATCAGTCTCGAAGAAAAGATCAGCACTAACTACATCAGCACCTTCATTCCACATTTCATAGGCAAGAGTAGATTTACCACATCCAGGCAACCCTCTAAGAATAATAACTTTTTTATTCATCATCAATCAATCCTGCATCTTTAAGAGATACATAATACCAATCCCAATTATCAACCCCTCCATATTCAAGGGCTGAAAGAATTTCATCCCTTTTAACTAGATGTTCATAAGACTCTCTAGTAAGAGTTACATCGTCACTTTTTTTAGTTTCGTTATTATCCATTCTTTTTCAAATTCCCAAGCCTTTTACCGGCTTCTTTTTGGGCGTCAGTTGTTTTATCTTCTTTAATCTTAAGAAGTTCTTCTTCAGGGATAATACCCGGTGGCTTCATTTTAGGAATGTTACTCTTCCTGAACTGCCACAAAGGACAAGTAAAGGTAGGGCATTTACCTACATCAGAAGAAGAGCCCCCCATACATTCTAAGCACATCAAGTAAATAGCATTACGTCTACTATTCTTGTAATCACCTTCTAAAGCCATCGTAGGCTTTTTACGTCTTAGTTCGTTAATAAAAGGTTCCATTAGCCTTTCCACTTCTCATTATGCGGGCAATAGATAACCCAAAGATCTTTATATTCTTCGGACTGCTCGCTAATTTTGTAGAGTTTTTTACACTCATACCTTCCTTTAGTGTACCACCTATGATCGTCACTCATCATATACCACCAATCGGCATTCTTTAGAGCAATCTCATACTCCTCAAGAGTCAGTTGAGTACTTTCCACGACAAGCCTCTTTATCTTTTTTCTTTTTCTTATTGACGTGAGATCCCGAAGCATGATTTCTAGTAGCCTTAGCCATACCTGCGGCTTTACGTTTACCTTCTTCCATGCTTCGGGACTTCTTACTCATTTCTAAACCATAACCACATCTTCGTTATAACTGGATCGCCAAACTTCGGAAACCCATTTATATCGACCTTGGTTAAGAACCTCTTGAGTATAGTTATTCATAATGGCATAAATGGGGTTAGCAACCACATCAGTACCAAAACGAATCAAAGTATATGTACCACCTTCAGCGGTGGCAACCTTAGTACAAAAGTTAGTATAGGGAACAGTTCTCATTTGTTATTCTTCTTGTTATCAATAAATTCACGACGGGCCTCGTGAGCAGCATCATAATTAGCGGAAAGAGTATTAACCGCATCAATCATATAAGAATTCTCTTCAACAAAGAGAACTTCTCGGGAATCAATGTACGCTTGAACATCAGAATCAGAATAATCTTCACTAGAAAGCATATTAGCAGCTTCAGTAAGAGTATCTTGATAGAAATCTTTACGGATCAATTCAAGTTCAAGCTCCGCATTACACATAAGTTCATCTGCACGAATCTCATCAATCCAAATTTGGTGGGATTGGATACGGCGATCAAAGTTTGAAACATTACTAGGAGCAAACTTCTTACGTGCTTTAGTGATATCACTAGTAGCAGATTTAAGTGCCTCCATAACAGATTCAAGAACAGGATTATCTTTAGCAGATTCTTGGGCAGCTCGAAGTTTAGCAGATTCAAGTTGACTTTGAAGATCAGCAAGAATTTCGGCTTCGGTGCGACGGGAACGTTTTTCAGTACTCATTTTAGTTATTTAGTTAGTTAGTTAAAAAGTCAAATAGTTTTGCCTTAGGGCCTTATCCCCTTATGATAGTCGATAGGGGCCGAGATTTGACTGTAAACTCGAATTTACAATGTAAAGGCCCCGTAAGGCCATATCAGGATAACCGGGTCCGGTTATCTTTTCGGGACGTGAACCTTTAATAAGGATTACTTACGCCTTCAACAGTATCAATAAGTCTTTGAAGATACCATTTAGCTTTTTTAAGGTCTTCTACTTCCTTACCTTTATGTTTACTACGAGTAATATACTTAATAATATTACCTCTACAATATCCTTCAAACTCTTCAGTAGTAAGTTTAGCTTTTAATACTTCAATAGTTTCAATACCTCCAGCAGTATAATGTTCCGGAGAGTTTACGTTATCAATACTATCTGTATCTTCCTCTACTAAGGTAACAGGATACTTTCCTCCAAAATATTTATTATAATTGGCTGGGGGGGAGGTGTCATTTGTTACGCTAATCTCATCTCCATCAAAGGAGACTACCGTATAAATTCCCTCTAATCTAAACTCATCAAAAATAAATTTCTGTCCAATCTTTAGGTCATTTAGTACTAAATTACTCATAAGTTTTTACCACATCATAACAGGGGTAGGCATGTTTAGTTCCATGCACACTTGGAACAGCTCTTCATAAATTTCTTTAAGCTCTTGAGCGGAAGCTTGGTATGCTCCCTCATTTTGAACTCCAGAAGAAAACTTCTTAGAGTGGGTTTCGTTCTTACTTTTATACCTTTTCTCAAGGTAGTCCTTTTTCTCTTTCAAATTCATCATCTAAGTATCGTGGTTTCCGTTATACCAATCCGTGTAAATCTTATTACCTATCTTATTGCCGAAAGATGTAATAAGAACCTGTTTCATTACTTCTCTACGTCGAAGCATTTCTTTAACATCGCGGTACAAGTAATCATCTAGATCCTCTTCGGGCGCGCGCCTTCCAATCTGATCGAATATCCAAGTAGGCCAGTCGCCACAAGCTATACCTTTATGGATATTGTCTTTTTTCTCTCTCTCAAGACGGTCGAAATAGATTGGAAACTCTTTATCGTTCAGAATGCTTTTAACTTCGTTGACCATTGTAACCTCTACTCCTGCGTTTTGAATGTATGATTTCCCATAATTTAGGTATCATGATCGCCCATTTCCCATTTATCAATTGCTTCTTTAGCAACTTCTTCACCAAGACAATCAGTTAGGACAATTCTAATATTTTTAACTCCAGCTTCCAAAAGTTGAAGTTCTCCTAAAGTATAGTCTTCTAAATTACCATAACGATTAGGGTGGGCTCCGACTTGATCGAAGATCCATGTGGAAAGGTGATCTAATTTAGCACACCCATAAACTTCACAAAACTCAAAATGTTGTAAAAGCCGTGCCTCATGTTTTATAAGATCAGGATCATCATATTGGCTTTCTTTATATTGTTCCACTTTTACTCCTGCTTTTTGCAAGAACTCAATACCAGAAATATCAGAATACTGCTCTTCGTAAACAACCCGTGTAATACCAGACTGGATAACTCCTAATGCACAAGTGACGCAAGGAGATAGAGTAAGGTATAAAACGGCTCCGACTGCATTCTCACTACCTCTAGCAAGTTTGTATATTGCATTTTGTTCGGCATGGATAACAGAAGGAAGTGTGACACCAGATTCGTCCTCGCAATTATTAGGACAACCAGAAACTTGACCGTTCCAACCAAAAGAGATAATGTTCCCATCTTTTACTACTACTGCTCCTACCTTCTTACGGGTTGCGTAACTCATTTTAGCCACCCTTGAAGCGATATCAAGGTATAGCTTATCATATTTTCTTTGCTTATTCATCTTCTTTATGAATAGTAGTTTCAGGTTTTTGGCTTTGATACCACATAGAAATATAAAACTCTAGATCATTATAATCATCTTGTATGCAAATAGGAAATTGTTCATAACTTTCCCCAATCCCATCACTCCATTGGCCTTGAGTATAATCAGTAATGTCAATAGCTTGTTGTGGGGTGGGAAGTTCTTTAGATTTATACTCCACAATAATGTAAAGATTGTCTTCTTTATCATCATATTCGAATCTAGAAGTAGAGCTTTCAAAAACTTCCTTCAACTCAATAAGGTAAATATACTCATGAAAATCCCCATAATTACAAGGTGATTCGTCTTCCATGAATTTTAACCCATAGGAGTAATCATAGATACTATTAAAGCTTTCTTCTTCACCGAAGTAAGTACCATAACTACCTACACATTTACCTTTAACTTTAGTAATATACATTTACTACTACTGCTCCTACCTTCTTACGGGTTGCGAAGGACATTTTTTCGGCTATCCTAGAAGCAAGGTCTAGATAAAGCTTATCGTATTTTCTTTGTTTGTTCATCAGTTTTATGCAGGGTGGTTACTAGTTTTTGGCCTTGGTGCCACATACTAATATAGAACTCTAAATCTTCAAAACCATCATCATAGGGAATAGGAAATTGTTCGAACCCTTCACCAATTCCATCACTAAATTGTCCTTGAGTGTATTCAGTAATATCTTTGGCTAGTTGTGGAGTAGGAAGGTCTTTCGACAAATACTCTACTACAATAAGAAGCCTATGGTTTTCCTCATCATACTCAAAGTATGATTTAGACTCACTAAAGAAAGCCTTCAAATCTTCGGGCCAAATATATTCATAAAAAGAACCAAAATTACAAGGATCAACATCCTCAATAAATTTTAGGCTACCGTAATTATACATATCGCTAGCTGATTCAAAATCGTGATTATACGAACCATAACTACCAACACACTTACCTGTAATTCTAGTAACGTACATTAAACAAGCTCCGACTGTAGATAATAATTTTTCAACATGCTCTCAAAGAAGCTTTTGTAGTGTTTAATTCTGTAATCAATAAAATTACTGTTATCGAGAGGGCTCAAATTTCTTTGAACGTTATGACTATTATCAGCTTCCTTAAGCTCATTAATCATTTGATGAATAGCAGTAACTTGATAAACAATATGTAACTCTGATTCTCCCCCAACCCCCCTCAACTCAATTCTCTTAGCGACTCTTTCTTTTAAAAGTTGCCGAAGAAAGCGAATAGTTAGTTTGTAAAGATGTGTACTTTTCGTGTATTTAGGTTTCTTCATAGGTTTTATATAAGTAATCCAGCCTGAAAATTAGTAAGTAAGTCTGTCTAGGAATTACAGAGCTATAAGCGCCCCCATTGGTTATGAGTTATTACAGCTAGGTCAGGCTGGATATTTTACGTATAATGTCATTTTAATTCTTATCGTTAATCATTTTATCATAATGAATTACACTATTACCTTTATTACCTTTACAAAGATAACTATTCCAACCCTTCATTATAAAATAATCCTCACCATAATCTAATTCATGGTTATATTCTACCCAAGAAGATCCTGCAATATCTTGATCTGTAAATACATGGATATTTTCTTCTTGCAAATCTTCTTGGAAAACGTTTCTAAGTTCTTCTACCACTTTTAGGATTGTTGCTACTTTCATTTTTTATATGGTACGCCCTATAGGATTCTAACCTATAACCTACGCCTTAGAAGGGCGTTGCTCTATACAGTTGAGCTAAGGGCGCATTTGTTCTTAATCTTTTAGGAGTAGGTGCCAGACATAACCCTCTTCAATAGTGGTTCCTTGGTGGTACCAATTCTCAGTAAACTCCCACCCTGTTCCAACGATTTGATAAATATGCTCTACGTCTTGAATTTCATATTTGGTTTTTAGAATAGCTGTTACCCAAATGAAGAACTCTCCGTTAATACATCCAAAATGTAGAACCTCAGTATGGAAGGGAAAAACGAAAGTTGTTTCTCCTATTGCGCCTATCTTGTACTTATAAATTGCCCGTTTTTCCATAATTACTCCTTTTGTTTGGTGCGGCTAGTGGGACTCGAACCCACAAGGGCTTTCGCCCGACAGATTTTCTTACCAACTAATATTTTCATATCTGCCTTTACTATTATATATATAATAGTAAAGGCATTTGTGGTCTGGACTTTCTCTTCACCATATTACTAAGGTGCCTTCCGTCAAGTCTCTACACCTTCCTTATATACTATGAAATTAAATAAATATACGTTAGAAGAATTGAAAGAAGCTATAGCAAATAGCTTCTCTTATCGACAAATCTTAATAAAGTTAGGCGTTACTCCAGCAGGAGGTAATTACCAAACTTTAAGAAAAGCAATTAAACATTTCAACCTTGATATTTCCCATCTCAAAGGGCAGTCATGGAACAAAGGTAAGAAATTAGGTCCTAAAAGACCTATAGAAGATTATTTATCAAATAAGTATTCTTGTAGTTCACACCGACTAAGGATTAGACTACTAAAGGAAAACTTTTTTGAACATAAATGCTATAATTGTAATCAATCAAAATGGCTGGGTAATCCTATACCATTAGAATTGGAACATAAAGATGGTAACCATCAAAATAACAATTTAAATAACCTTACTATG
>Ga0208299_1002018_pt1 | contig 14278 bp, 11 predicted proteins | sample 15_taG_FD_184089 | JGI IMG/M metagenome (GOLD analysis project Ga0208299, IMG submission 184089) | Marine viral communities from the Subarctic Pacific Ocean - 15_ETSP_OMZ_AT15312 metaG (SPAdes) (version 2) | ecosystem: Environmental > Aquatic > Marine > Oceanic | place: Pacific Ocean | collected...
CCCTAGGGGTGCCCTTTCTTAAACTCAGCCAATTGTATTTCCTCTATTATTGGGGCCGGGAGGGTATAGAGGAGTTCCCTCATATTCTCCGCTAGGGAGTGCTTATCCCTTAGGTCCAGTAGGTATTCACAGTAACTAAGGATTACCTCTCTGGAAGCCTCCACGACTAATTGGTGTGCTACATCCATGTGTTTCCACGGGGTTTTCTACCCACAACATGCTCCATGAACTTCTCTAGGTCTCGATCCATCAGGTGGTCCTTCCTGCTCTTGATCTTGTCATCGGCATTCTGGGCCATCTGCTCCACCCAATAGTTAACCCCAATAGCCAAGACATCAAGCCTATCGTCGTGGACTAGGGAACCCTTCTGTCTGGTGATACGAGTCATCTGGTAGAAGAGTTGGAACTGAAGGGCCTTCTCTGGTGTGAGATGTTGGGTAGACCGATAATCCTTCTCCACTAAAGACTCGTCAATGCATAATTTATGCTGGTTCATAACGGGTTCTAAAGTGTCGATTATCCGTTTTTCCTTTTGGATCGAGTGTCTAACCTCTTCCATGGTCACGGGATGTGCCTTAGTCATGATGGGTTTAAGCAGTTCAGTGAACATGCCATCCCCAAAGTTGCTCTCAATAATGACCGCATTAACCTTCTGGTCCTTGGCGATCTTAGCCAGAGACTCCAGCGTCTCCTGACTGTAGCCCCCGGGTAGCCCCCCGATGTCCGTCACATACAAGTACCCATTAAGCATCTTAATAACACAGTAAGCACTTTCATCCTTGCCCCGTCCCGAGGGGTCTATGGCGAGGACACTGCCGGTATATGAGACCCAGTCTCCTGTGACAGCCATGGGCCTGTAGAAGCGGTCCCCAGAGAATCCCACATTGGGTAGTTCCTTATGGGCGAGACTAGGCTCAGCAGCCCACACGACTTTCTCAGGGGCATTCTCAGGATTGAGATTCATGATGATGAGGTCCGACAGTTTAAGCGGGTAACGCCCAGAGTCACTGAGGGAGGTATCCAGCATGAACTGGAGATCAAACCCTGAGCGACCGTAGGAGGCCTCCCGCTCTAGGAGGTCGAACTCATCAAACCGTCCGGGGTCCGTTGGCTCCCCCTCTCGCTCCTCTTCCCAACTGTCCCCAATAATGGGGGCAAGCCTATCACCGTAGAGGATCTTCTGCTTCTCCTTGGGATACCGAGCAGGCCAGATGCGGATGTCATATCCCCGCTGGGGGAGGACATTGTAGATCGACTGCTCAGTCTGGGGAGTGCCCAGATATAGCACATGCCCTCCGGGCTTTAAGACAGCATCAAACTCCTTGATAGTCTCACTGAGTTTATCTCTCATTGTCTGTGTGGCTGAGTTGTTCCAACTTTCCACATCATCGGCCACGATCAGGTCGGCTCTGCTGCCCGTTATTGCGCTTGTTATTCCTTTGGATGTTACCGAAGGAGCGTGGGCGTTGGGAGCCGGGCCTACATCGAAGGCTATCTTTGAATTTCGTTGGTGGTCTCCGGGCCTGAGGTGTTGGAGCAGGGGCATTTCAGAAATCAAACGTAAAGTGAATGTAGAGAAATCGTCTGCTCGTTGCTTGGACGCGGAGACCACCATGATGTTTGTATCGGGCTTTAGAAGAAGTTGGTGGCACACATAAGCGGAAGTAATCCACGACTTACCTACCCCACGGAATGCCTGTACGCACCGCCGTTTGGGTCCGGTCTGGACATAGTCCGCAATATCATACTGAATCTTGGTAGGCTCAGGGAGACCCAGTTGGTCCCACGCCAGATACAGGAAGTTGCGGAAGTCTTTGAGTCGAGGATCTATTTCCATTTAAGACTTCTTACTAAAGCACTTATTCCACAGGATCTTGAAGGGCTTAACCAAACAAGCCGCTTTGCTGAGAATAGTCATTACAGCCCCCATAATTGATATGTCAGTTGTCTTCTTGAGGAAAATCATTACCCTGCCTCTTCTATCGGTTCCTCTGGATCAAAGGGAAGAACCTTGGCTAGATTAAGAAGGGGCTCACTCTGCTTGGCTGATGCGTCAATCCCATTGTCCTTCAGGAACTGCCTAGCCACACTTAGATCCGCAGAAGAAGCCTCTCCAGTTTCGATTCGTCTTAGGAGTTCCTCACCGATGTTGTGGTGAAGGGTCTCCATAAGTTTCTTCATGTCAACCATTATATCCTACCTTAGGCTAATACAGCATATTTGAACTGGCATTTACCGGCGGTGTTGACAGCGGCGGCGTTCGCATTAAAGTGGAAACGAATATAGGGAATATTAACGTAGTCCGTTAGGTCCGCAACAAATACCTTTGCCCCAAGTACGTCGGGGGTTACATCGGAAGAAAGAGTATCAAGGGTTGCCCACGAAAGTGTAACACCCGGGGCACTCAAGGACCCCTCAATCAGAAGGTTTGCGGCGACATTATCGAAGGCAGTATGAATGTTTATTTCAACCACAACCTTCTTCCCGGCAAGACCGTCTGTAACTGTAATACTATTACTCGCTAGACTATTAGTGCTTGCTCCCAATACGTCTGAGACTGCCGAGGTGTTAACTGAGTAAGCCCCAACGGTTGCGGCAGTGAATGCCTTTGATTGAACTTCGATAGCCATAATTTTTCCTCATTAAAGGTCAGTTCGACCAAGTTTTAAAGATCCAAGAAACAAGTGTCGCAGCCAGAGAGCCGACGACCATGGCCCCACCTAGAAGGGCTGCCTTTCCCTGCTCCAATATGCGAACACGATTATCTATATTATCCAGCGTTTCCGCGTGGGTGTGTTGCATGTGTAATAGAGATTCTACCTTACCCTCAAGTCTACCCAATGCCAGCAAGATGTCACGGTCGGCTTCCATATCCATGGCCCCTATTATGCGATCTCGATTGCGTGGAGGGTTGACTTGGTGACAGCACCATACACAGTGAACTCTTCACCCGCACCGGAAATTAGTTTACCAAAGACATCAATAGTAAATGCAGTTCGATTCGAGGTAGTAAGGGTGAGCGCGATGGGGAACAAGAGATATGCATTATCGTTGTTGATCGAGTTCCTATCGGTCTGACGGTAGATGGGACCAAGGTCGGTCCCCCCAGACTGGTTGCCCCCCACGGCGGCGGAATCATCCTTGAACAGTTTCATCGTAATGCCCGAGTTATCCGTTCCACTTGTGGGGGAGTGTACGAGAACCCCAACAGTTCCGAAGACAACCCAAGTAGATGCCCAAGCCTTGGGGGTCGCTGTGATTCGACAGGCACTCTTGACATAATTCCCGGTACTGGTGGAAGCAGACATCTCCGAACCATGCTGGGCATTGGTGACGATCTGCCTAATATGTCCCAGAGGCAAAGCACCCTCGTAGTCCTTGGTAGACTCTGCCTTCTCCTGAGAGACGAACAGAAGATACCGTTGGATGTCATCGAGGTCTACAGCCTTTAGGACAGAGCCATCCGAAAAGTCTTTGTACATTACGCTGGCTACATCGGTATCCCGGTAAATCTTTACAATATCCGATCCACCCGCGTCTGCGGATAAGGCGACCGTAGCAGAAGAATAAGGATATGACCCCACGGGGGTGACTGTCGCGGTCCCGCCGTAGGCTGAGCCGTTGACTTCTACCTTAAGGTCTGTAGACCGGAGGAACGGTTTGTTAAATGTATAGGGGGTGTTGCCACCAGTATATTTTATAAATGAGTCAGCCATGATTATCTCTCTGGGAGTCCTGAGTTACGAATACCCCAGTCAATGAAATTGCCGGGACCGAACATATTTTGCCAAGGTAAAACTGATTTTGCTTTCTTAAGGGTTTGTTGTGTTATGCCGTCTGTGGATCTCTCTGCAATTGCATCATACATCTCTCCACCCATCTCTTCCCATGCTTTAATGAGACCATAGGTTGGTACTCCCTCTACAACACCAGAAATTATGCCCGTATTTGCTGCCCCATACTGGAAGAGACCCTCACGGGGATAGTCCGGTACGATTAGGGGTCCCGCCCAATCCATTGGTCCTCCGAAGAGACCCCAAGGACCTGATCCCGCTACCCCCATAGCCGCGATTCTTTCGGGTGTCATCCTCTTATCCATATACTCCTTGCCCTCTTCTTCATCCATTCCCACTGTCTTTGTCAGGCCTTGGAGATAGTAGGTGAGCATTCGGGGGAGGAGACTCATAGTCAGGATAGCAATGGCATGAGCATCTCCCCGTCTAAGATTATACCCTAACTGTTGGCTCATCGCACCCAAGGCAAAGGTCCGAAATTGAATGATCAACCGGCCCACTGGGTTGTTTGCCCATCCCTGCAACATAGATACGCTAGTCCTCTGAATATTCCGGTCAAGTTCCCTATTCAACGCCATTGCGAAACGCTGAACAAGGGCTTCATCTCCCCAGTCATCAAAGTTGGGTGCTAAGTATTTCGTTTTAAACCTGTAGTTTGTTTTGGATTGGACAATGCCGGGTGTCTTCAAAATGCCCATGATCTTTGTGATATCCTCATCACTCAGACCTAACTCGTTTAATCGGTCCTTTGCCCACCAAGTATGCCCATCTTTGAAGACCCCTACACCACCCTTTTTATCAATTTTGTATATGGTATTAATGAATCGTTGATAGGAAGACTCTAGGGAAGCCATTCGAGTAATGTGGTCAACGGGGCCAATACCGAAAGGATTTAGATGAGTACCCATTCGGAGAAACGTATTGACCTTCTCCCCCCACACCCCCCACTTAGCCCGTCCTCCCGCCTTACGGGGGTCCATGCCTCTTCCTGCTTGAGCGGCTGCCCCCATATAATCCATACTATCATCAAGCCGGTGTTGGACTACGCGGTTGTAGAGGCCACTGAAGCCTCCCATTGCTGCTTCCAACTCATCAAGGGCGGGGTTCCTAAACCTAGCCCCCCCGAACAGTGCGGCTTCAATAGGCCTACGCACTGAATTCCCAAGTACGCCAAATAAAGACTCGATTGCGGTTAGTTTGTTCAGCACGATTGCGTTAAGAAACTCTGCCGACGAAGCCCAACCCGCATCATTCATATACACATGGTGAGCATAGTCCATAGCGACCCTAGATCCCTTATTGATGAAAGCATTGTCACCCATAGCCATTCCCATCATTGAACGAAAGTGGTGGGAAATGTGTTCTTCATCGGCATCAGAGAAGGTATGGCCTTCCTTTTTTACTTTGGCTTTAATCCAAGCCGTAACATCTGGAAGACTATAACTTGCTGGCCCGGCCTCTCCCTCTTCTGCCAGATCATCTACGGCTTTAATCCAATAGCCAGCCCCTCGGTTTCTTTTGACTAACTTCTGGTATATGTCTTCCATGTTGTTATTCAAGAGGTCGGAAAAGGCGAGACCAGTCTCGTCATCTACATGGGTTTCGTCAAAGTTAAGCCTACTCTTGCTAGAACGGGTAAGAGACTTTCGGTTACGGATGGGAGCAATTATATCCATAAACTCATCAAACACCTCGTCATCCATTTTCCCAGAGTCAACAAGTTCTTTCTTCAGTTTAGCCTGTAGAGCCTGAAATGCCTTTGTATTGGTCATTCGGCCCGTAGTATAGGAGGCATCTGTTCCTGCTTCAATGAACCTTTCAGCGACTAGATCCAGAGTATCTTCATCTGTAATCTTGGAGCCTTTTCTAAAAGAATCTTTGACCACCCGGTGAAGTAGATCGGGGTCTGAATCCTTCATCTGAAGCATTGCTACCCTATTGAACTCTCGGGGAACATACGAAGGGTCAAAGGCGGCATCACCAAGTCCGAACTCTTTGGCAAATTTTCGTTCTTTATCTATGACACTTCGCCATACGGATACCGCATCGCCTAGTGTGCCATCATGTACTTCTCCAGTTCGGACGGCATTAAGGATTATACGGTTAGCCTGTGCTTGTTTATTCCGACCAGTAAGGCCCATCTCCCGAATTAGTTGTTTTCTAAAGGGAGCCATTGTGTGGCGGAAGGCGGTCATATTGTTCTTCCACGCTCGGTCTGCTTCCCTCATAAGGGAGAACTTATTACGAACAAGACCATCGTCAGCAATTAGGGTTCCAAATCTTCTAAGGATCTGACTTGGGTGATTCAGCAATCGCCCCGCCTCTGTCCCAACCCCCTTAGCCCCATTAACAACATCAACCATAAACTGTACAATATTTCGTCCCTCACCATCGGTAGTATATGTATCAGTCTTAGCGATCATACTATCGAGGTCTTCCCCGCTCCACTCTCTGGATCTTTGGTCCGCATATCTAGCGTGATCATCAGCAGCCCAATGCGCTCGGGTATCGTTGATATCCCTAGTTACTCCCGACAACTGGTCATCATAAGTTGACCGTGCGGTTGAGCCCAGTTCATCAATCAACTCCTCTTTGATTTGGTCTACCTTCTTCCCCTCGACCACAATACCCACCTGTCTAGCAGTTTGCTTAACTTGGGCGGGGGACATGCCGTCGAGTCTGGAGGTAATGTCGGAAACTGCCCTGTCTAGATTAGCCTGAATACCTGCCTCTTCCCCCCGAAGTTCTCCCAGTCTTTCTGCATATTGTCGTGGGGTAAGTGGCTTTGGTTTCTCAGAGGGGAGTAGTTGTTCCCCTCTGGTTGTCCGCTGTACCAGACCCCCCGCAACTGCTGAATCAACCTCTCTTGAGAGCATACTATTTGCTACAGCAAAGGGATCGTTGTGGTATCGCTTTCCTCCCAATCTGCCATATCCTAGACGGCCAGCCCGTTGTGCGTAATTCCATGCTTCCCTAGCAAGTTCCTCAGAAGTCCCTTCTGATGTTTCCATCAGAGCCGCCCAACGAGACTCAAATAACTCTTGGGTGTAATCGTCTGCATACCTACGGGAAACTGTTATTTGCGGCCAACGTGATCCTATGAGTCCCCCTGCCCCCACGGACATCGCAAGAGCAAAGGGAACGTCCTCTAGTCCCCACACATCCGACATGGCGGCACGGCCAGTCTCAAGGAGGCCATCGGCGGTTCCGGCAATTAAGCCTCCCCGTACCATTCCCTGTCTCCGAGACATTCGACCGAGTTTAGTTGGGTCTATTTTCCCTAGTCCAAGGGTTCTGAGTTTTCCCGTCCAACCAACGGTACTAGCCGCTCCCCCTGTCGCCCATGCCGTTAAAAGAAATGCCGGGTCAACAATTCCCGCAGCAATCATTGCAACAGTTCCACCATCTGTTTGGGAGAGTTTGTATCTGTGTTCGTATATTTCCCTTGCCGTGTCTATTCGGGATATTAATTCAGGGCTACTTTTGGCATTCATAAATTCATGGTGATCACCCTTAAGATCGGGAGCAAGTTCGTTGAGCATAAAGGGTGTGACTTCAAAGTTGGGATCATTCTCCATCCACGCATGGGTGACCCACCGGGCAAAGTCTCCGGGGATCGTCTCGTAGATAAGCGATTCCCCAAAAGATTCGAGCCAACTATCATACCCCTCGGAGTCCCCCTTCTGTTGGATATAGAGTTCTTTTTGGTGTGCGTCTTTTACGCTCTTAAGCCTTGAGTAAATCAGGTCCCCTTGTTTTATGGAACCAAGGGGATTTTCCCATTCCCTCTCTTCGGGGGGTCGAAAGTCTTGTACCATTTATTCTTCTCCCATATTAGCCAGTCGTTCCTTAATATGGTCTGGCGTAAACTTGTCCCACCGTTCTCTCATTTTGGGACCCAAGTTATTATAGTAAACATGAAACATTCTAAAGTCTTCTTTTCCTTGGGTAGTACCGAATTCTGCAAAGAACTCTTCTGCACCCAACTCCCCAGTATTGTGTATCCGGTTAAACGCATCCATATACTTTGCGCCAGATTTTGCAAATGCTTTATACTCATCTGCGACCGTGGGGTGGCTCTGAATGTGCGACTCTAACATATCATTTAGTTTTAGATCAACAATGGTAGTGGTCTTTGTACCGTCTGGGGTCATAAAATGAATTTCAAATGATTCGGGGATGTTCCCTCTGGGCGTATTCTGTAACAAGGGGGCTACATTAATGGCCCCAACTAATTCTTCCTCGGTCATCCCAGACTGCTGCATAATTAAGCCACGAAGGGGGGTCCCCTCTGTATTCGCATTCTCTATTGCATCTATAAGGAAGGATTCGTAAGTGGGCCTAGTGGCGTTCTCCCCGGCCATTTCATGATCTAAGATCGTTTTTGTAATATAGTCTGTATCTTTATCTTGAACGAACTCTAACTTTCTCTCCGCCCACCGCTTAGGAATCCAAATGGCGTGTTCTAATTCCTCGGCAGCCCCGCCTTCAACCGTACCAGACGGGCTTAGAGAACCAAATATGCTCCAATCTCCAAGCGTGTGTCTAGAATAGTTTCTCTCTATCGCGTCTTCTATAAATGCCGCTCTGTCTTCCTCTGTGCTAAACCCCGGCATTCGGTCAGCAAGTCGGCCTATATCCGCCAATAGTTGTGTCCGTCCTGCTCCGTTGCGGACATATGCGCTGTCTCTTACTTTTGCATCGACGGTAGTCTTAAGTGGGGGCAATGAAGAGTCTACTGTTGGATGAAGCGACTCCCTAAGAGCAATATCAAAAGTTTCCAGTCGAATGCTAGTGCCAGTCCGCTGTCCACCCCTCTTTCCGAAATGCTCGGGGTATTCCCAGACTAGACTTGTGCCCTCAAGTAAATCAAAAGTTTCACCTGTAAAGAGTTCCCCACCAATATTGTCTCTGTGAGCTTCATCATATAGGTCTAGGATCTCAACCAGCGAACGGCCATCTGTGCCCCCCATAATCTGTCTATACACATCGAGGGCTTCCCCGCTTTCAGCCAGAATCTCCCCGACTTTTCCCATAATAGCCTCGTCACTTCCCTCGCCTCTCATCGTGTCTGTCAGCCTCAGTGCTTCACTAAGAGATGACATATCTGCCTCTGGGAGTGCCCTCCATTTCTTAACGAGAGCATCCGTGGAATCAATATCATCAGCAATGACCTGAGGAATCTGCCCTGTCTCCCTAAAGATTCGGGCAATCTCTCTACCTTCAACTCTAGAGAAATCTTTAAGACTGCCGATGGCCTTTAGGTACGGGAACTCTTCGGTTAGACTTTCTAGGGGTCCCGAGTCTCCTGCTTCTTTTGCCTTCTTTGCTTCCAGCCACCGCTCTCTTACTCCCCGCCGTATGGGCTGACCATCTTCCCCATAGGTAACCTCAATATTAGTTATTCTGTTATGGGGTGCGTACAGCCTTTCGGCCTCATTTTGCATCCCCTGTTCCCACAGGTCTCCTACAGGAATAGTGATATCGTCTGCGGTTGTTGGGCCTTGAAGGATCATGGATTTATTATCGGGAGCAACCACAAGGGAATATGCAACGCCGTTATGGGTAAGAATAGAGTCACTGCCCTCGTCGGTGAAATGGTCCCTAACCCACTGATTAAATCCTGTTTGGGTCATGCCCGCAGTAACTGCTGCCTCTACCCCGTTTTTGGAGGAGGCCAAGACATAATGACGAAACTGTGTCCTCGCATTTGCACTCTTGGGCATCTTTGCTTCTTGATACGATCTAACATATTTTCTGAGGGAAATCTTTTGTTGGTCGGTAGCATCTGGAGCAAACTTCTCAATAAACAAATTAGTTATGTCCCTCGACCATACGGTACCGGGGGGGAGCATCTCTGTTCCCGGTATGGGCTTTCCTTCTTCATCATATTCAGGCGGACCAAGAGGAGCCCCCTCGGCCCACGCTTTATCTACAAAGTCCATTAGATCAGACTCGTCTTGGCTAGTGAGGGTATCCGTGGGGAAGAATCTTTCATCATTTACCCGATTGGTTATTCTAATCAACTGTTTGTTAAACTCTGGGGTATCAGGAGAAAGATCAGTTCCTTGAGCCAGACGGGATGCAATTTCTCCCACTGACATTGGGCCACTCCCCCCGGCCATCCCGCTTCTTGATTCAGTCACTATGCTATTCTCTAGGGCTCCCAAATCTATAAGAGCATCGGTACCCATGGTGCCTTCCCAATACTGCCCACTATAGCGGTCGAAGAAGGCCCTAGTTCCCATCTCAGTAAGAAGAACCGGGTCTCCTCCTGCGATGCCTTGAACTACTGTGTCTCCGAATCCTTCTTGTCCGGCCAGATTCATCAACCACTCTTCATAACTTATTGCTCTATTTGAGGCGAAATAATGGTGGATTCTAGATTTCTTTTGGGGGTCAAGCACACCCCAACCATTGTTCTTCTCCCTGAGTTCCCAATAGCCAAGACTCAGGGCGTTCAGAGTTCGTTCACTGGTTGTTATGTTTGAAGAAGCAAATTCCAGAAACTCTTCTTTACCTGAGTCTGGGTGGGCAATTAACCATTCTTCCATGCCCCGAATGTCTGCTTTAGTGAGGGTCTCTGAGGCTGCTAGGCGTGCTTCTCTAGTTGATCTTTCAAGGGCTCCCCAATGTCCTCCTGCTGTAAGGCGTGTGCCATCAGGATTACGCATATTCAGCCATGCGGCTTCCAAAACAGGGTCATAGGTCTCTGGATCAGACAACAGACTGGCAATCTGGGTGCCCACCGTTTCAAGGGCTGCATCAGGATTTCCAGATAGACCAAAGGTTTCACCGTGGGTTTGAATGAGTGCTTCAATTTGCCCCTGCATATTTTCTACGAGGTTTAAAGATACTGCTTGGTGGGCTTCAGATTCTTCGGGAGAGAGGGGCTTACCATTGTGGGTCAAGGGCCTATTTGGATCGACAACCAAGTTACCCTCAGCATCGGCGGTCAGAATAAACTTCTGCCTATTATCCCGCCTTCTTTCCTTTAATTCCCCGCCGAAATTACCAAGGGTATTGATGACCCCAGTTGTTGTTGCCGTCTTAACCACATGTTTCCGGTGGGCAGATGCGTGTTGAACAATCTTGGCATCGGTTCTCTGCTTTGACGCACGGGCTGCGGAGTGGAATACTTGTGCCTCAAATGGGTCCGTCATCTTACTGGTGCTGACAAACTCGGCCTGCATTTCTTTGTAAGCCCGATCCCACTGGAGTTCCGTCATCGCGGGGTCTTTGGTAATCATTTCATTATACTTAATATTGACATGGCGTTCCCACGCACCTGCCGCTAGATACCCACTAGCCTTCCGTGCCCCATAGATAAGCCACGGATTATCTTCAACATCAATCTCACCATCAGCAACCAATTGAGCCATGGTCTTCTGGGAGTCCAGAACCATCGCCTCCCCCGCAGCAGCCGCTTGCTCATTCCTGTGCTTAATCATGGGATTAAATGCGTCCTCTATGCCTGCCTTAAGAACATCAAGGCGGGGACTAAAGGAAGCCAGTTGGTCACCGTATTGGGTTAAAGCCGATGCATATTGCTGGGAAGCGTTTGGCCCTGTGGGCAGGGGGGCGGGGCCGGGACCCGGTGTGGGGGCTACTGGTGCCTGCCCAGCAGGAGTAACAAAGGTACTAACTGGGGAAGCCACGGGCCGCAACTGAATGTTAGCCGGTTCTTCTATTCGTTTCTGCTTAGCCATTGTTGAGTCCCAAATTAAGTGAGGTTAAAGTTGAAGGTAGTGGCAGGTGGAGTTGTCTGTTGGTAATACTGTCCATAACTACCAAGGGCACCTGAGGCCCCACCAATAAGGGCGTTGACAGAAGTATTCATGCCCTGAGTAGCCCCTGCCTGTGCCTGAATACTATACGGAGCCCATGTGGGCCTGTTGAGAGAGCCTGCTGGGGTTGGGAGAGCCACATGAGGCTGGAGTCCCGGCATAGCCTGATTAATGGCAGACTGGCCCTGAGCCCGGAAGGCATCGGCTTGCCTCTGGGCAGCAGTAGCACTCCACTCTAGGTTGGTTAGTGCTGTTTCTTCTTTAACGTACATAGCCCTAAGTGCATCATTAGCCACCGCTTGAACAGAGTTCCCCTCGACACCCCGGTGCGCAGCATTCACTGCTCGGGTAGACTGTCCCTTGTTATACGTCAGCCATACATCTTGGAGGGAAGCCATAGTAGCCTCTCGCAACTGGAGTAAGCCTGAAGTTAGATCAGATAGTTTGCCTTGATAATCTGTCCGAACAGAGTCAATAGTCTGGCCCCATCGGTCATGCTCAAACTCAATCAGTTCTTGACGATAGGCAACATTTCTCTGGTACTCATTCCACTTCCACTCTTCTTGTCGGTTGAGGTAATCCAGTTGCTGGTTGTATTCCTGCATGGCACCTTGGTAACCAGAGGCGGCAGCGGCGTTAGCATTGGCGGCTTGGGCTTGGCCCTGCTGGTAACCCATGTATGCCTGAGTGCCCGCCATGGCGAGGCCCCCGACCAGCATTGTTGTAGGTGTACACATTTAAATAATCCTCACAAATTCAAAGAAGGGTCGTTTCTCGTGTCCGTATTGTGGCATCTCTCTGATAATACTAAACCCAAGCCACTTGAGCCATCTTATGTGGAGTGTATTTCTTTTGTCTATTGCGTTGTAAACTATGTCATATCCCTTGGTTGCCTGTCGTATCCACTGGTCAGACTCCCGAAGGAACTGAACTCTAACATCTTTAATACCCGGGGTACCTAAGAGCCAAATGCGGCCCTTGTTTATCCCAACGTCAAACTCAGGAACAACCCCCCACATTGCTACTGGGGTATCATCCGAGGTTTTTATGATAGTAAGCGGGGGGTTAGAGTGGATGAAGCCATCCGTCATTGCCTCAAGTGGTCCCCAGTTACTTGCAGCCTTGATCTCGGAAATGTCCTCCTCCCGCATATTGTCCGCAATAACCTTGCAGTCTTCTGGCTGGGATTCCCTGACATACACCTGTGGCATTCTCTACATCCTTCTGCTTCTGGTTGAGTAGTTAGCCTCAAATTCCGCAGATTCTAGGTGGGGGGAAACGGGGGATGTTGCTGTGGCCGTAATGGTAATAGAACTGCTCTCGGAAAACAGGGGGAATCTAAACTCCCCAGTACCTAGGGTTATTGTATTGATAGTAGCGGAGTCTGAGCCCAAAATTTTCCCTGTAAATGGGTGGGTATATTCTGTTCCGTTAGCGTGGGTCACCTTGATCTCAAAGGGTCCACTATCACTGAAAACAAGACTACCGTATCTCAGTTGGTGTCGGCCCTGTACTGCAACCGACTTATTGCCGGTAGAAGAAGCGGGTTTAAAGAGGGGCTTACTGAAGGTATAACTCATTTCATACTCCTCCCCCACCCAAAATGCACGACGAGTAGAATCGGGAGACAAGGAGGACCAATCGCCCGCGATGGAAATGGAGGTACCGCCACCAGTATAGCCAGCAGTAAGTGTTTCTCCGGTACTTTTAGAGACAACCCGCATCTTTGACCCCGCCTGCGCGTGGTAGGGAATAGTCATCGTAGTCACGTTCAGACTAGGGACATAAGTAATACTGGTACACTGACTCTGATCAACCCTTCTATCCAAACGAGTAAGGTACTCTGATCCAGTGTCCACTCTATTGGGCTGGAAGTTAATTTTCTCTAGGTGTAGGGTGGGATGGCTGACGGATCCAACAGCAGGACGTTCAACCATCAAGTATGCCGTCTCAGCAATGAACTCAATATCGTGGATAATAGCCCCAGTATCTAGGGTGTACTTGCTCCAAGCAAACTGGTCCCTTGATCCCCCCTGACCAAAGTAATTAAAGACGTACACTGTGTCTCGTTGGGTGTCACTAAGGGCTACTACTATACTCTCATTGGTGGCTGAGGCTAACTTTGTAATATCCCCCTCAATATATGCGGGAATATGGGCGGTGATATCGGTGTCTCCAAAGGACAACTGATTGCCGACCTCCGAATACCACTCCCGCACACCACTGTAAGACCCCCGTTTGAAGGGGAAAAAGACAGAACCACTTTGGGTAATGGGGGCGCATTCTTTACTTGATTCAAAGGTAGTTATAGGAGAAATTGCGATAGTTTCTGGGGTAAGGACGGGGTCACCATAGGCCAAGAACTGTGTCTGATCTGACATCAATAAGAGCCTATCTTCATAACCAATAGCGTGACGAAGAATAGATATCTTAGAGGAAGTTGTGGCTACATCAATGGGATCGGCATCCAGAACGGAAGTAACAGTAGTCCTGAAGAAGTTCCAGATATCCCCCGATTCCGACATGACAACATTCTCATCTGTGATAAAGACGAGTCGGCCATTGTAGAATGTCATTCCTTGGATTTGTTTGGCGAAACGGCTAGATCCTACTTTATTTACAAAGGTGGGCATGGGATTGGTGTTCTCATCCCCAGCGAGTCTTTCTTTCCATTTGTATCCAGCATAGCCCCCTCCA
>Ga0208299_1002019_pt1 | contig 14278 bp, 23 predicted proteins | sample 15_taG_FD_184089 | JGI IMG/M metagenome (GOLD analysis project Ga0208299, IMG submission 184089) | Marine viral communities from the Subarctic Pacific Ocean - 15_ETSP_OMZ_AT15312 metaG (SPAdes) (version 2) | ecosystem: Environmental > Aquatic > Marine > Oceanic | place: Pacific Ocean | collected...
GAATTCCGGAAGTTAAGAAAAAAAATCGGCGTTGGTGATTTACACTTCCACGATTTGAGAAAAACATTCGGGACGCATTATATTACAATGGGCGGAAGATTGGAGGAATTACAAATATTATTAGGCCATTCAAATTATAAAACAACCGAAAACCATTATTTATTTCTTAAAATATATGATTTAACAAATGACAATTTAATAAAATGGGTTAAACGATTTAACCCTTAATCAACTGTTGATAAAGGGTGTAAGACCAAGACCAAGATTAAGATTAATATTAATATAAAGAAAAAGGGCGTTCAATTAATTCTTTTCATCTTTGCATTCATCACAACCTTTTTCAACGCAAGAGAGAAAACCAACTGAATATTTCATGTTATTGACACCCCATTCTTTAGCGTTCACTCGCATTGTGCAATATTTATTAATTCCGTTTTTCTTTTTAACGCGAACTGTCACATTCCTATCTTTTTTATATAATTCTTTGGCGACCGCTTTGCGGTCTTCCCGGTGAACCAAATCAAGGATTGATTTATTACGAACTTCGTTTTCTGTAAATCCGATAGCTTTTTCTAAAGCCGGATTAATTGCGCGGATTGTACCGTCCCGAGTTATTGACATTGGTTTAGCCTCATTATTATAAAACGCCCAATTCCATTGCTTGGTAATATTTTCTAAATTATCAGCAACAACGTTAAACGCTTCCGGGTGGGGGTGATGGGTTATTTCACCCCTTTCTAATTGAGCAATCCTCTGTTTAAGTTCATCAATTTGGTCAAGTTGGTTTGCAATGATTTTCTCGGCTTGCATATTTACGGCGTCTCCTTTCGTGAATGTTAATTCATCATTTAATTCGAACGTGATTTGATAACCGCATATTTCAGCGATTTTATTTAAATGTTTTTTTCTTGGTGCGTGTGTTCCTTTCGCCCATAAATAAAAATTATTACGACTTATTCCCAATTCTTCCGCCAATTCATTGACGCTTAGAGTGGAATTTTTTAAAACTTCATTTATAAAAGAAACATATGCTTTAGAAGTCATATTATGTCTCCTTTTGTTGTTTTTTGCCCCGATTTCTGCCCCAAATGTATATCACCCATTGTTGCGAAACTATACAAATCATTAACTTTTTATTGCATGGTTATGCAAAGCATTGTAATGTTCTGCATCGATTATGGTTGATTTATTTCAAATTGAAAACAAAAAATGGAGAAAACAAATGGCAAATTTATACGGGGTTTTAAAACCGCACTCCGAAGAAGAATTTCTGAAAATGGAGTGGGCTTTCAAACAATGTTTGAACAGTATAGAATCTTTTTTGGTTTGGACTGAGGCGGATGATTATATGAGTTATCGCATTGCCCGGAGTCACCTTGATGAATTATCCAAATCGATTGAAAGAGTGACCCGGGAATATAAATCGTATCGAAAAACAAATATTAAGGTTAACAAATGAAAGATTGTAAACACGACGTATTCACCGATACTTGTGGCACTTGTTGGTTTAAAAAAGGAATGAATGAAACCAATTCAGAAAAACGAATCAATTATTTCAAAATGGCGTTAATCGTTTACGAAACTAAAGTGAACACGTTGGCAAATGCTCAAAAAATGATACAAAATTATGGCAACGGTTAAGAATGAAATCACAAGACAATTTGAAGATGGGGGTGGATTCCAAATCACCGAATTTGATAATGGTGGGGTTTTATTGGTTATCCGAAAACCGGGCGATATGACGTCACAAGAATTCGAAAAACATACAATCCGGGTTTCCAAAGCTTTGGAAAATTTCAAAATCACAGTCAAAAGGGTTGAAATATGATAAAAACTTTAAAAAATATTATGATTAAAAATAAAGTGGTTGGGATTGTCGTCAACGACTGCTTTTTCAAAAAAGTCAACGGGAGCAAACACTTTTTAAGAACACCACCGGCAATTGCTTTTGATAAGTCCACCATAACCACCGCAATCAAATATGGCGCAAAATCAATTCGGGTATTGGATAAAGACACGGAAATCGTGTACGAAGCTGACATGGATTATTTTAATGAATTTAATTTTTCCATAAACCGGGGTTTCGGTCATCAAGTCGCGTTGATGCTTGATAATTGGACAATAGATAAACCGAAATATCCCAAAATTAAATTGGATTACGCGCGATGAAATGCGACACTTATTATATGGTTGACGTTGAACGTGGTCCGGATAATTCCCGGGTCGTATATGGTGACACCATCGAAGAAACGATTGCGGAATGTATGAAACTAAATGCCACATATATTTTATGTGCGCTGAAAATAATTGACAATGAAAAAGGTAAAGCAGAAAACAAAACAAACTTATTCCGGGAAGAAATGGAAAAAGCCGAGCGAACCGCCAATGCAATGGAACGCGAGGAAGTACAATTATCTCGGGAAGGTCGGAGTAGCACAGGCGGAATTGGGAGTGAGGGTGTGTACGAGGACTCGAATCGGAATGTTCGGTTCGAAGAGACTACACAAACTCAGCGAGAGAGAATTGAAAGATTATCTCGACCGATTGCGACAACTGTTCCGAAATCAAAACGCGAAAGAAAAAAGGAGTTAATATGACCCCGAAAAAGATAAATCAAGTCATGACGACCAATGATTATAGTATTTTCAACTTCATTGACGGGAACCGCGTGGTAAACCCGCTTAACAAACGCCGGCTCGCTGAATCGTTTAAAATAAAACAGATTTTCGCGCCAATAATCGTGAACGAACGGTTCGAAATCATCGACGGTCAACACCGTTTCATGGTAATGATGGAAAATGATTTACCCGTCGTTTACGTTATTATCCCGGGATTGAAACTCGAGGACGTTCATCGGCTGAATACCAATATGAAAAATTGGGGTGCAGACGATTTCATGAACGGGTATATCCGCTTGGGCAACGAAGAATATGTTCGATATAAAGCGTTTAAACAACGTTATTCATTCGGTCATAAAGAATGCCAAGCCATGTTAACCGGTCGGACTTATAACACCCCGACGAACATTAGTAGCTTCCGCAATGGAACTTTCCGAGTTACCCATTTGGCAGAAGCAACAAAACAGGGAGACATGATAAAAATGGTCGCCCCTTATTATGATGGATGGAAACGAAGAACCTTCATCGTAGCGATGCTTGATATGTTCAAGGAAAAGGAATACGACCATGCTGAGTTTATCCAAAAACTTGGTTATCAATCCGGGAAATTGGTTGACCAAACAACGGTCGAATACTATAAAATCCTAATTGAATCAATATTCAATTATCGTCGGTCAACTAAAGTCCGCTTGTACTAATGACTAAAAGCCGAATGACCGATTGGCTTGAATTATGGGTTGGAACCCTCGAGTATTATATCTCGAGGGTTGCTCCCATCATAATTGGAGCCGGGGTGATTCACGTCACCATTCAAATAATGATTTTCTTAACAAACAGATAAAGGAAAAGCTAATGTTTTACTTTCAACAGAAAATGGCTTATCACATGGATGTTCCGGTCGGTGTTCAATTCACCGAAGATGCAATTAATGTGATTGGCAAAATGAATCCATTTGAAAAAATGGAATATCAGCATGAAGTCGTCAATGTGGGACCGGGTGTTTTGACAACCGCGCCAAAAAAAGACGGTTCAACGTTTGATATTAATGTGGGCGAACGATTCAAATACACAATGTCCGAAGCTTTGCACGGGCGTTTGGTCGAAGAATCAATTCTAAGCGGAGACGTTGCCGAAATCAAAATGCTCAAAATTGATGGATACGTTAATTATTCAATTGACAAAAAAGAAGGTGAGGGAAAACCCATTCCACCGCCCAAAAGTAATGGCGTCTCGAAAGCCAATGTCAATGGGCTTGATTATGGTTATCGGTCAGTTAAAGACCGGGACACATCCAAATCGGATGAAATCAAATGGGGTTTGTCAATGAAGTTGGCGGTTGAGATTTGCGCGTCGGATATTGCCGATATTGTCGGGACCGAAGAAAACCCCAAAGAAGTTCAAGTTATGGACAGGGTGGCGTTATATACGCACAACTTATTCCGTCTCGCGAACCACTTACCGGACTTTCTCGAGACTGAAGCAGAGAAACCCGCACCGGAACCATCGGATAAAAACGACGATGAAGATTTGCCGTTCTGATGCCTTACCCTTTTAATACTAATGAGATTGGGAGCGAAACGGGAATCGAGGGGGACGTTGATTATGCGTCCCCCTCAATATCGGACGAAAAAATGACAAGAATTTATGCCGTAATTAAACTTTCCAATGGCGAAAAAAAATATTTCGCGTCTAAACGCAATGTGCTTAGACAAAAAGCTGAATGGAAAAGAGATTTTGAAAAATCATTCGTATATGCGATTGAATTTAAACTTTCAAAAAAGGGGGTTCTGCAACTTTTAAACGAACAAGGAAAACCGCATGGCAATTAAAGTGACTAAATGGGATAAGGTTTTTTCCAATTTAATTCGCGAAAGGGATGGATGGTCTTGTCAACGATGTATGTCAAAATTTAATCCGGACGATAGTTCCCGTCGTGGACTCCATTGTTCGCATTATTACGGTCGAGGTGATTGGCAAACACGACTCGAACCATATAACGCGATGGCTTTGTGTTATGGGTGTCACCGGTATGTCGGGAGCAATCCGATTGAACATACTAATTTGTGGGAATTGAAATTTAGTTCAGAAGAACGACAAATAATTACAGATTTAAGAGCCGGGAAAAACCGGATTCCAAAACGTTTGATTCAATCGGAAGAAAATTATCTGCGATTGAAACAACTTCTTTTGGTTTACAAAAAAGCGAGGAAATAACGTGATTAATTGGAAATCACATTTCGCTAATAAAAAATCTAAATTAAAAAAGAAAACTCACCGCGTCAAATTTCCGGTGATTACAAAACAAACAAAAAAAGGGAGCGTAACGCCCGAAGAAAAGGAGTGATTATGGCTAAGAGGTTTACTGATTCCGAAAAATGGAAAAAACGTTGGTTCCGAACTTTATCAAATAGGAACAAAGTTTTTTGGATGTATTTATTAGACCAATGCGACCACGCCGGAATATGGGAAGTGGATTTTGAACTCGCCGGGTATTTCTGTCAATCGATTGATGAAAATGAAATCCGGGGAGTGTTCAAAAAACAATATCGTGAATTTGATGACGGGAAAAGATGGTTCGTCCACGACTTTGTTGATTTCCAATATGGTGAATTGAATCCAAATGTCAACGCGCATAAATCTGTGATTAATAGACTCAATAAACATTCATTGTTTGGGGTTAAAGGGGCAAAGAACAGTTCATCAACTGTTGAAATTGCACGGAAAAGCGGTTATAAGACAAAAGGTAAACGAGAACAATTGCTCGAAATCCAATGCAATTTCATTGATTTGGGGAAAGAATTCCCCGGGAAGAATGTGAAAAAGGAGTTTGATGATTGGACTGATTATATGCTTTCCGCCGGTAAAACATATAAAAACTACAACGCTACATTCCGTCGGTGGTTAAGGGAAACAAGGTTCGATTCAAAAGAAGAAAAACAATATTCCAACAATATCAAATTCAGAAAAACCCCGACCGGATTGTTTATTGCGTTTTGCAAAAAATGTGGAAAGAAACAATATCCGAACGACCGGCAATTAAAAATGAATGCGTCGTGTTGCGCGGTGGGTTATTCCCCGGAACCGATTGCAAATCCAAATAAATCAACCGTCACCAAAGCTGAATATGAATCTGTAGTTGTCAAAGCAATGGAAGAAATCGCGTAATGGACAAAATCAATCCGGATTATTATAAGGGCGGAAAGAAAGTTGAAACGACAAAATATATATTGTCTCATGACCTTGATTTTTGTGAGGGGAATATAATTAAATATATTACCCGGTGGAAATTAAAGAATGGGATTGAAGATTTGTTGAAAGCGAAAAAATATTTAGAATTATTAATAGATGCGACAATTAAAAATGGGTAGGATTTTATAATTAACTTGTGTGGGAAGTAAAAACGATTACGAAGTTGATAATAGTCATGGTTGGCACTATGGCATCCCTACCCAAAAATTTAAAAGGGGGAGAGGTTGCGTATGCAACGGGGGACGGGTTTTTTGTTTGTACCACGTCCGAATTAAACCCGACAAACGCTAACTCCATGCCTCTCCCTTTTTCATTCCCCAACTACATACCGAGGAAACAAGCCAAATGGACAAAATGGACAAATTCGCTTTTGGCGAAGATATTAATTATGAAGACATCCATGAATTAGAATCACTCGCACTCAAAAGAATGCAAGTGATGAAATTATCGTTAGAACATTTTTTCACAATCGATGAATTTGATGAAGATGAAATGTTTTTTTATGTTTTATGCAAAAAATGGTTTTATGGTTCGCAAAAACAAAAACCATTAACAAAAAAGCAGAAAAAAGTCCTGTTTTATTATTTAATTCAAGAATTTTCTGTTGATGACATATCAATTCTTCTAAATACTTCAAAATCAAGCGTTTACGATGTAATAAAACGCGCATTTAAGAAATCTCAAGCCCTTTTCTCCCGGCGAAAACCATAAAAAAACCCGGAATCATAACCCCCTTTAGTAGAGGGGTCATTTGTTTGCCCCACTCGGAAAAAACAGAAACGATGACAAAGCAATGTAATTAGTCCGATAGACAGGAAAAACAAAAAAATGGGATTCCGGAATTTCCATATCTAAAAATTATACGATTGAATTAAACCCGTTCGACTTAATCGAAGCGGAATACAATCCAAGACAGTTGACTGAAAAGCAACTCGACGACCTAAAACAATCCATTGAATCGTTTGGATTCGTTGAACCGGTTGTCATTAATACAACCGAAGAACGCATGAACGTCGTTATCGGGGGACATCAACGGCTTAGAATCGCCAAAATGATGAATTATAAAAAAGTCCCTTGCGTTCCTGTTAAGCTTTCTCTCAATGAGGAGCGAGAACTAAACATCCGATTGAATAAAAACTCAGGTGAATGGGATTGGGATGCCCTGGCTAATAATTTTGATTTAAGTGAGTTAACAAGTTGGGGGTTTGATGAAAAAGATTTGGGGTTGTGGTCCGGAGAAATAACCCCCGACGAAAAAGAACTCCCTATTTCAAATGAATGGTTTTTGAATATAGAATTTTCCGACGAAAATGCTTGCCAATATTGGTTTGATAAACTTACCTCCGAAGGATTGCCGGTGAAAATAGTCACATGATTATTCCGTCAACCGTTGAAGTGACATTGAAGTCGGATGTTTTTAAAAATTTCAGGTGCAAAATGGCATCTGATTCGCTCGATATTGACGCGGATAAAAAATCTATTCACAATTTAAAAATTGACAATATAAATCCGGATGAAAATTGGAGCGTCGGTTTGGTTTATGGTGCTTCGGGTTCCGGGAAAACAACTTTGGGAAAACAATTATTTGGCGACAATTGTTTCAAAACGTTGCTTGATTTAGAACAACCGATTATCAACCAATTGCCGAAAGATTTGTCTTATGAAGAAACTGCCAAAATATTAAATGGTGTCGGGTTGAATTCTGTTCCTTGTTGGATTCGACCGGCTCGTACTTTATCCGGGGGGCAACGAGCAAGAGCAGAATCGGCTTTATTGATGACTCAATCTGATGAATTTGTTTGCATTGACGAATGGACATCAGTAGTTGACCGAACCGTTGCAAAAGCCATGAGCCATTGTTTGCAAAAGTACGCTCGTCGAAATAAAAAAAGAATAATCCTTATGTCATGTCATTATGATGTGCTTGAATGGTTGAATCCGGATTGGTTAATTGATTGTAATAAACAAAAATTTATAAATCACCCGAATGATTCTTTTTTTTTTACAGAACGAGACAAACTCAAATTTGACATTAGACCCGTTGGACGCGATACATGGAAATATTTTAGCAAATATCATTATTTGAATGAACGGTTGCCGGGGGGAGATATAAAATTATTTGGATTGTTTGAAGGAGAAAACCAAATAGGGTTCCAATGTTTTGCCAATTATGTGCCACATAAAAAAAACACTAAGAGAATATATCATTCAAATAGAACGGTTATTCATCCGGATTACAACGGGTTGGGTTTGGGAATAATTTTGATTAATAAAACATCGCAATGGATGGTTGACAATTTTACTTGCCGAATAATGGCGAAATTTTCAAGCACACCTATTTACAAATCCATGAAACGCCAAAAAGAATGGGTGTTTACTGGAACAAAACGACAAATGGGAAGATGGAAACTTGGTGGAACCATGGAACGATTTTCCGGACTTCGTGAAGCCGGGGTTAAGACATATCATTTTACGTTTGTTGGTGCTTGATGCCTGATAAAACAGGAAGAAACAGGGCAAAAAATGGACAATTCAAAAAGGGGAATAGTGGAAACCCAAAAGGACGACCGAAAGGAGCAAAATCAATAACAGATATGCTCAAACGTATTGGGGAAGAGCCTGTCCCAAAAGAATTAAAATCGAAAGTGTCAGAAGTTTTCAACGAAGTTGACTCTGGGAATATGACAATGATGGAAGCGGTCATGAGGACCACAATGATGTATGCTATTCAAGGGCGGTCGTGGGCGGTGCAGTTTATAGCTGACCGAACCGAAGGGAAACCGATTCAACCTATAAACATCGAAGAGCATAAGCCGATTCAATTAATTAAAACAAATATCCCATCTTTTGATAATGACTAATGGAATTCCGTCAAACTCCTGTAATGGAAAAGATTTTTGCCGATGGGAGCAAATATAAATGCGTCGTAGCCGGAAGACGTTTTGGAAAAACATACCTCGCGATAGCGTGGTTATTGGGTGGCGTACTGAAACCGAATCAACGACGTTGGATTGTTATGCCGACTTATCGAATGGGAAAGATGGTTGCTTTTCCGATTTTAAAAGCAATGCTACGCCAATACCCAAACATTGCCAAGATAAACGAATCAAATTTATCGGTCACGATAGGCTCGACGGAAATAGCGATAAAAGGAACAGAAGACCCAAACAAATTGAGGGGGAGTCATTTGGATAAAGTTGTATTAGACGAATACGCCTTCATGAAGCCGGGCGTATGGGAAGAAATTATTTATCCCATGATGACAACCAACCCGGATAGTAAAGCTTTATTCATTGGGACCCCGGATGGATTCTCAAATGGTTTTTATGATATTTTTACCAAAGGGCAAGACCCGGATGAAAAAGATTGGAAGTCATGGCAATTCACAACGCTTGAGGGCGGATGGGTTCCCCCGGAAGAAATCGAAAGAGCGAAAAGGACGATGGACGAAACCACATTTAAAGCGGAATTCTTGGCAAGTTTCGAATCGGCTCAGAATCGATGCGCGTACAATTTCGACCGGAGAACGCACGTCAAAGTCCATAAAGGTGACACTCCGAATATGTGGTGCGGAATGGATTTTAATGTTTCAAAGGGGGCGAGTGTAATCGCAACGACTTTTTCAGATTCAACGGTTCATTATATGGATGAAATATGTTTGCGGAACTCTAATACTGAGGAAATGGCGAAACAACTTCGGGAAAAATACCCAAAGTTAAAATACGTCTATCCGGACCCTGCCGGAGTTGCTCGTTCTACAACCAGTTCAAAATCAGACCATGCAATACTTCGGGATTACGGCTTTGTTGTTAAAGCGCGAAAAAAACACCCAAGCCACCGGGATAGGTTGGCATCATTAAATCGAAAATTGAAAGACTCCGAAGGAAATATTACAATGACAGTTGACCCTAAATGTAAAGAATTAATAAAGGACTTGGAGCAATGTATTCGCGACCCCAAGACCGGCGGAATAGATAAAGCGGATATGGAACGTACTCATTTTCTGGACGCTTGCAGTTATGGTTTAGAAATGCAATGGAGTGTCACTTTGAATCGGGCGTATTCGGTGCAATGGTAATATTATGATAATACAAGATTTATCAGACCAAGCCGTCATGAGTGGGATAAAAAGGCTCCTTGACGCGGTTGAAAACAAACGCACCAAAGAACGATATTCAATGATGAACTATTATGAATCTGTGACAAGTGAAATGGAATTTGATATTAGGGAATATTTTGATTCCGAATCATTGAGACAAGCTCCCATTATTACCGAAGCCATAACCCCTAAATTAATAAACGCCCGAGCGCAAGTTTATAAAACCGCCCCTATTCGTAATGCGGACGAAAGATACTTCGATTATTTGGACGACCTTGATTCATCGATGCTCCAATTTGAACGCATGACGTATCTGCTTGGCTCCATGTCTCTCCGGGTCCGTTGGGATGAAATATCTCAAAAAGTTGATTATGTTCCTTTAACAGAATTTTATCCAATATTTCTCCCAATGGAAGAAGACCCGGTTGCTTGTATATATCCATTATACAATTATTCAAACAACGTGGATAAGCATGACCAAATGTTTGCTTTTTGGAGTGATGAACAACACTTTTTAATAAATGGCAAAGGACAAATTGTAGATAATCCGGAAAACCCCGAACGCGTCAATCCTTATCAGATTTGTCCTATTGTTTACGCACATAGGAAAGTCTTGACGACCGATTGGTTTCGGGAAGGTTGTTCGGACATCGTAAGTATGAATCGGTCAATCAATATAATGTTAACTGAAATGTCTTTGGCAATGCGATTGCAAATGCTTGGACAACCGGTATTGAAATCCATAGATGAAGCATCACGACTAAAATTGGGAGTCGATAAACCCCTTGTGTTGCCGGAAGGAGCCGATTTTTCTTTTGTTGCGCCCGGTGGCGACCTCACTAAATACATCGAAGCCATGAGGTTTTTGGTGGATTCGGTTGCGTATAATCATGATTTAAAAACTAAGTGGTCTATATCTAAGGAATCAATGATGTCCGGTGAAGCTTTAAAAATGTCAGAATTAGATTTGACTGAATCGGTCATGTTAGATGCTCAAATGATATGGCGTCCCGTTGAAAATGATAGATATAAAGTTGACCGTGCGGTGATTGAATACGAAACCGGGGTGACGTTAGATGAAGAATATTCGGTTGATTTCTCAGAACCTCGATTCCCATTAACGGCACAAGAAGAACGGGACCAATGGGAATGGGAATGGGCGAATGGATTATCAAGCAAAAAGGATTGGTATAGGGCAAAGAATCCTGATGCCGAAGACGAATTAATTGATGGGATAATTGAGCAAGCGGAAAACGAAGGAATTCCAAATCAAAATGAAACAGAAAACGCGCAACCCGGGTTCACATTGAAGAATTCTATTATATGAAAAACGCCGAAATACCGTCGTTTATCCGGGAGTTCCATAATGGTCGCCACTCAATCGCAGAAACGGTCGTGAATAGCGCAAATAACGTCTTAAACGCCATTGATTTGGATTCACTATTGACCAACCCGGTTGAATATATGCGATTACTCGGCAATGAGTGGATGAAAACACAACAACCTAATTTTAAAAAGGCTTATAAAATCGGTCGAAAACATGGCAAACAAATGGTGAAATATGCCAAATAATAGTTCAATCTCAGTTGATGCGAAATTATTAAGGAAAAAATTAAGCTACATGATTAATCGCGGGTTGACCGTTGACCTTGCGAATGAATTAAATGATTCGGCTCATATTGTAATCAAAGATATGAAAGAAGGGGTAGCACAATCACAAGACATTCATGAACAAGCTTTTGTTCCATTGAAACCCGCTACAATCAAAGATAAAGCAAGACGTGGTATGCCTGACCCGGGGAAACCATTAGTGGGGACGAGTCAAATGACCGGTGTTTTTAATGCGCCGGGAACCGGTCCTTATTTGAAAAAGAAGGCGACTGCATCAAGTCAATTGGCTCAAATATCCGCACCGATGAAAAAAGCCCCTTACGGTTTCCACCATCAAGAACCATCAATTGAGGGACGCCCACCGACTCGGAGATGGTTTGGGGTTTCAAGAACCGCAGAACGACAAATCGTTAAGAATATCCAAGCGACCATCCGGAGATTGATTGATGCCCGTTGAAGATACAATTGAAATTATTGATGTGACGCAAGAAATTGACTCAGCGACTATGATTGTCAATCTAAAAATAAACGGCGCGGTTCAAAAGACCGCGATTGATTTGGAAACATTAATCGGAACCATGAGGACGTCAGGCGCGACGGATGACGCGATTCGACAAGTATTGATGGAAGATTTAGAAAAAGGTGGAAGAATTTTTGGCTCGTTAAGGACACAATTTCGAGCCACGGGAGATTTCGCAGTAGGTCGAATGTCAAACATCGGTTCAATCTCAGCAATGAGTGAATCCGGTGTTAAAGAATACGTTTGGCAAACCGCCGGAAACAAGATTTGTCCTGACTGCAAAAGTCGGTCCGGACGAATAGCAACGTGGAATGAGTGGGAAACCATAGGAGTGCCTCAATCCGGATTTTCGGTATGTGGCTCGCATTGTAAATGTTCCCTTGTGATAACAGGGACGCAACAAGCACCGATGAAGCTTCCCGTTTAATTAACTCAAACAAGAGGTAAAAATGAAAGAAAGTCAAACCGACGTAAAAGTGGAAACACCGGACGAGTCCGTCACAACTCAATCAGTCACAGAAGACGTTAAAAATGAAGTTCCTTACGCACGTTTTAAGGAAGTAAATGACAATTACAAATCTATTAAATCTGATTATGATTCTTTGGCTCAGAAAGTGTCTAACATGGAAGAAGCCAAATTGATTTCAGAAGGTAAAAAAGATGATGTGATTGCGAATCTAAAAGGAACCAATGCTGACTTGAATAAACGCGTTGAATCGTTGAGCAGTTATGTCAATGATGAACGAAAACGTTTGTTGGAAGCATTCCCGGAAGAAAAACGTGATATTTATGCGGACGTGGATTTGCTCGTATTACGAGACATGGCGTCCGAAAGACAAGAATTATTAAACAAAAAGGTAGGGGTTGACAAAGCCCGAGGGGGGACATCTATGAATCCGCCTAAAGCGTTTCACGAAATGTCTCCGGAAGAAAAATCCGACCCGGCAATTTGGCAATCTTACCTCAAAAGTTTTAGGAGAAAATAACAAATGGCTTATGGAAGTGTAGGCGCGGGTAACACCGGGCTAACTGAAGTCGATGTGTTTATTCCCGAAGTGTGGGGACAAGCAGTATTCGGCTATTTAAATAGGGCATTGAGATGGCGTCCGCTTGTTGATGATTATTCATCGATGGTGAGTGATAAAGGCGACCGGATTCATGTCCCGTCAATTAGTGAAGTATCGGTTCAAACTAAAGCGGAAAACACCGCCGTCGAATACGATGCAAAAACAGAATCAAAGGTGACTTTGGTTATTGATAAACACAAATATGCAAGCAAGATGTTTGAGGATATTGCCCTCATACAGGCCGACGGTTCGCTCATGGGCAAATATGCGGAAGCACTTGGGTACGCATTGGCGAAAGAAATCGATTCAGATATTGCGTCAACAATAACCGCCGGATTGACTTCCGGTGCAACGCTTGGAACAGACGACACTTTGACCGATGGTGAAATCGAATCGGCTTTAGCCTCATTGGGTGAAGCTGACCTCGATTACAGAGACGGGAACTTGGTGTTCATGGTTAATCCAACTTTGTATGCAGACCTTTTGAACAACGCAAAATTCGTTCGATACGATTCTCGCGGTAATGGTTCAGCGATTGGTTCCGGAAGGCTTGGGGAAATTTATGGCTTGCCCGTAGAAATGTCCAATGCTATGGGTAGCGGTGGAACTGCGGTAAGTGGAGCAATTTTTCACAAGTCCGCTTGTGCGGTTGCTTTTCAGCAATCCGTCAGGTCACAGGCTCAATATGACATTGACCACTTGGCAACAAAAGCAGTTTTCGATGCGGTTTACGGATTGAAAATGATTCACGCGAGTCGTGGATACAAATTCACTAACGCCTCATAATCCGGTAAAAATACCGAGTTTTTAGGCTGAATTCGAGCAAGGGGGGTTCAACATTAGATAAATTTATCTAATTTGGATTCCCCAAACTCACTAAATGAGAAAAATGAATGGCAAGTAGAACAGATTTATCAAATATCGCAATCGCAGAAGGATATAAACAGTTAATCCATGTAGGAGATTCCACCGGGATTGATATAAGCTCCGGGAGAACGCTTTATGATGGAGATGGAACGGCAACAGATTTAGAGTTATCGGGTAACTCGGTAAATATAAAAACCCGACTAAAACTTAATGGGAGTGGGGTACTGGCAACGGCAAGCGAATTGAA
>Ga0208299_1002020_pt1 | contig 14276 bp, 6 predicted proteins | sample 15_taG_FD_184089 | JGI IMG/M metagenome (GOLD analysis project Ga0208299, IMG submission 184089) | Marine viral communities from the Subarctic Pacific Ocean - 15_ETSP_OMZ_AT15312 metaG (SPAdes) (version 2) | ecosystem: Environmental > Aquatic > Marine > Oceanic | place: Pacific Ocean | collected...
ATGATTCTGCCTATGGGTCTATCCCGGAGCTTACATATATAACAATTCCGTCGTGGCAAAAGACAAACAGAAACCGCAAAAGGAGAATAATAGAATACAGAGAGGGCGCCTACCTAACAGGCTCAGTTTACGATAACTTGTTCGTTCAGCACGCAATCCCGCGCTCCGAACAGCAGTACAGCTGGATCACAGCCTCGTTAGCTAGCGGACAATCCATACTCGGTCTTGATAGAGCTATGTGCTTCAGCGCTTCGGTGCTCACGGAACTGGTAACGAGCGGAACCTATGCATCAGCAAACTTCGTGGGACTCAGCAGTCTCACAATCGACCCTGTATCGGTATCAAGCCATATCCTAGGATTTCCGCTAGCTTCTGTTGCCAGTTCTTCTTATTACAATAGTACTTTGGCGCTAGGACTCAATAACGGTTCTGACTACTTAAATGTGTTGCTTGATAATCGCGGCTCCGCATTTGGTTATTCAACTTGGAAACAAATCCGTGCCGGGGAATCACCGATCGCCCGAAAGCTTAAAGAAGCCAACCAGATAGGCATTACGATCGCCCCATCTAAGATCCCCAACATCATTGGCGGTAAGCAGATAGGATATCTTCAGCCAACACGACCAAATACTTTTGTTGACTACTTCGAAGCCCCCGTTTCAAAGAACTCATCTCCAATCTATTTCTACTTCGAAGACAATACAGATGAATCGAATGCTGCCAATAACTTAGTACTTGCGGTTCCCTACCGAAATGAATTGGACTGCTTTTCCAACAACGGACTCAACAACAGATTGGGGCTACAGATTGATCTCGACAGGCGAAGAGCGTATAGCACAGTAATCGATTATACCCTATCCAGTAATCTAAGCGTTGTTATCAACTACAGCGAGCGCTTATATCCTTCCGCTATAAACGCCTACAAACCCGTCGTTCGTGGTAGAACAGAGTTTACGATCGCGAATATATGGGACGACAGCCGCCAGCGCAGAAGTGATTTAAGCGCATATGATGGTAAAGCTTTTCCCTATGGACCCGGCGCGATGGGACAAGACATTCCTACCGCCAGCATCTGGCCAATGGACGGGCATCTCAACTTCACTACTACTTCATCGGTCAATGCGACAGACGGCGCCGGCGAACTGATGAATTCATACTCCAGGTTCTCTGGTTCCGATTCGGGAATCACAGCTGCCCCCACCTATGCCATGCGCATCCCCGTGGGAACTACAGCATCCCTCCCTGTCCTCGTGGGAGATACAGAGTGGCTTGCAGCGTCACAAGCAGGGAAGAATCCGTACGAGAACTATACCACATATGCCGAGAAGATCCGACTCATCGGCAAGGATTACTCGATAATCCCAGAGTTCCGAATCAGCGAACTCATGGATACTTACGTCAATGCGAAAGAAAGCGATTTCCTTGCGTCCCTCGATAATGTCTTCTCCTTGACTGGTGCCGCAATTAATAACAGCTCTGAGAGCAGCTTCTATAAAACATATACAAACGCAGACTTCCTAAGATACTTCAGTGTTATTGACGACGATTTGAACGAACAGCGCTCCGGGGATCTCAAAATCATCCGCGACAAGGTGGCACTTAAGTGTGACGCCCTGATCAAGTTCCTCCCATACAAGGGATTCTACCCGGCAGAGAGGACTGTGGAGTTGGCACAGCTGCTTTCGCAGTCTTATGGAAAATCCCTTAATGCCACCACTAGTAGTCTCCGTATTCTCATGGAACCAATGTATGCTCCGGGGATTATGTTTAACACAATCAAGTCTGGACTTGCAGTTTCTAACTTTGTTCTAGCTAACACTGGCAATGTAGCGCTGAAGGACCTACAGCCGGCCGGATATTTACCAACAGACAGTATTTACCGTTTCGCCTCGCCGTCTGATATTGGAGTAGCGATCGCTATAACAGCTTCAAATGCACTCTATGCACCTTACGATGAGACAGATGACAGCGGAGGCTATGTTTTGGAGAAGGTACCATTTGAAGCTATATATCAACCAGAAGGCTTCTTCAACACTATTACTCTAGGGCAACTCCCTAATGCTGGCACGAACACCACAGCTTATCTATATGATACCTCCACTAGCGGAAGCTTGGCAAGTATCGCTACAAGTTCGACACAGCCATATTTAGACTTCACATCGTTTAAGGGCAACAGCCTATATCGTTTAGCAATCGACAACTTCTTGTGCGAAGTATCTACAATGTTCGTCGAAGATCAGGCAAACTTCCAGTCTAGGCGGGAGGAAAACTTTAAACCCGTAGTCTCAGGGTCAACATATATTTTGGACTTCACAATATATCGCACATCCACCGCTGCCACTGAGCTTCCCGATCCCGCAGCCTTTACTCTTTATAACAACGAGCTTGCATTCGGAACACCACTGGTAAGTAAAGATTCCGGAACACCCTCAATTAATGTCGATGGAATCACTCTTAGCCATGTATCTCCTCCATATTACGGAGGTCCGTCCTCATGCAGATTTTATTATATTGCCGCAAGATCGGGAATTCCCACCCTGGAAGAGGTCCTGGGCAATCTACAAAAAGAGTATACTCGGGGTCAGGGTTACGGCATCGTAAGTTCAACGGCAAATGGACCAGCTGTAATGCATGTTGATAGCTGTTTTAACCTTACTGATACTATGCAAGAGGTCCCAGAAGGCACCGTCACACAAAAAGATAAGTGGTTAATTCAGTCCAAGTTCGAAACACCAATATTAAACTTTGCTTCGGTATCGTCATCGGTGCCTCCCACATCTTCGGTTTCGAAATATGATAGCGCAGACGATTACAAAATTAAAGGTATGTGGCATCAGTATGGAACCATACCAGTCGCATCAGATGAGGGCGTCTTCGCGGTTATTAATGCCGGCTCCGGATCGGCTGTTGGAAATCTCGCAGATATTGTGGGCTTCCCGGTAGGAAAACCTGTCCGCGTCGGCGGCACCAAGAAAGAGTACAAGCTTGAAGAAGCTATCATCGCGATCCCATATCGAGAAGCAAAGACCAGGAGGAACTTTATTCGGATTCAAGACAAGAGCAAGACCTCCTCCACGTATCTAAAAATGGTGGAAGCAATGGACAAATATGTATTCCCACCAAAGTTTGACTTTACGAGATTTGATACAGTAGATCCCATCCTGATGTACGTCTTTGAGTTCTCTGCAGACCTGACACAACAGGACATTGCCGACATATGGCAGAACCTCCCACCAGATCTCGGCGAGAAGTTCGAGACTAAAGAAGCTGTTGTCGAGGAGAAGGAACTTATTGATCTCATCCTTAACAAGGACACAGATACCAAATGGATGGTATTTAAAGTTAAAAAGCGCGCAAAGAAAGATTTTGAGATCGTACGCCGCCAACAAGTCCAAGAAGATACTTCTGCTATGACACCAAACATCACAAGTGAGTATTCATATAACTGGCCATATGATTACTTCTCACTAGTGGAACTGGCTAAGATTGACGAACAGGTCCAATATGTGTCAACAGACCTCAAGCAGAATACACGCGTTTCGGAGAACGAAGCCTTGGATGTCCAGCGCACCACCAACGCTTCGACCAATGGAGGACTTCCGCCTGGCACAGGATTAGACCCCGGCGCCAAAGCCGCTTCCCGCGGCCCCGCTGCTATTCCTGACTCAATTCGACGCGCCGCAGTCGCTCAACCATCTAAATCAACCGCCAGAAAGACAACAACGTCCGCCACCACCGGCAACCGCCGCGGCAACAGAAAGGGGAGTAAGTAATGGAATTCTTTAATAAAAAAGAAGAAGTTCTTGATGTGAGGCTTACCGAATATGGTAAATATCTATTGTCTATAGGACAACTCAACCCTGAATATTATGCTTTTTTTGACGATGATATTCAATATGATGTTAGTGGTTCTGATTTTGTAGAAAACCAAAACTCTACTGAGCCAAGAATTCAAACTAATACTCCTGCTCTAAAATCAATTCCCTATCGTACCAGCGCCGAAACACGTGTTAATAATATTCTTACCCAAACAAGCTCCTCCATAGCTACACTGAGCAACAACTCAGACCCAGCAGGAATAGTGGAGATTCTACGAAACCAACAGCCCTTTACAGAACAAACAAAATTAGCAGCCTTTCCCATAGGAAACTCATCCATCCAAAGCCAATATAATGCTTCATGGCAACTTGAAATTCTATCCGAGCCCGAGGTGACCAGCGCCACACGATATTATGAGTCAGACTCCTCTGGATCGATTGTGAGGATCCCGCAAGTCAATATAAGCGTAGACTACCCCACTACGTTCCGCCAAGGTGACATTAGTGAGTTTGATGCCATCAGTGGATATCTTAATGATCAAAACATCTATTTAAGTCTCACTGAAAAGTATCTAATGATTGAGATTATAGAAAATAACACTGACTTTGAAAAAGAAAACTTTGAGATCGAAGTCTTTCTCTCAGGAAGCGGCAGTCCCGGAGAGTACATTCAAAAACAATTTTCAAGTATTGCTAATACTGCAGAAGCAGAAGACACAAGTCCACACTTCAGCCCCACCACCACTACACAGGTAGAATATTATATTAATGTATTAACTGATCAAGAAATTCCTCAAGATGTGCTCAGGCAACTAAATATATCAGATAGGGATCTGTTTACGAACTCTTCGCGAATTCGCCTAAACCAAGACATATATGTCACTGACAATGAGGAGCCCTGCTAAACATGCTAGCCGCCGGACCATACAGAAAATTCTTACCTTTCGTGGTGCTGCAAGAAATAAAAATCGACAGCGGACCTACCGACGGTACGCTGAGTATTTCTTTAACTGTTTCCAATGAAACGCAGAACCCCCGCAATAACATCGGCTTTTCTAATTATGTGTACCTCTCCCGTGACAAGCGGGAAATAGAATATCTGGGAACGAATATGGGCGCCCTTGAGCAGCAGATCCGCCTCGACACCAACGCCGCGAACACCCAGTCGTTCAATCTCCAGAGAAAAGATTTTGTCCCAAAGATGTATCTAAGCAGGGAGAATGGCACTCAGGTATATCACCACCAATACACAACAACCCGATCGATTCCCCAAACATCGGAGCTGTTCGTTTTGGTGGTGGCATATAAGAAAACATCAGAGAACTATCTCATAGGAAACTCGATTAGAGAGCAGATTTTCTCCAAAGGAAAGACCTCCACAACTTCTAATCTCTATCGCCTAAGCGAGACGGTATCAGAGTATGGAAATGAAGGCGACGTTTGGCCCGGCTCAGTGCATCGACATAAAAACAGAACAATGGCGGGTAACAACCATGTTCTTGAAAACCATCCCTATGTATCCGCACAGCGGGTGCTAAATCTTAAAACCAAAGATATGCGCATCCTAACATTAGCACAAAACCTAAATCTTTCATCAGAACCCACCAGCACCCCAACCTCTGCATATCTTTCACCGATAACCTTATCACGAAATAGGGATGGAAATGTGCATGGCATGTTTTCCTTAGACCACTTGCTGTTGGCGCAGGATAAAACGAATTATGGATATTTACTGAAAAACGCGACCTCGTTGCTAGCTAGCGCCAGGCTTCAGGATGTGATCGTATATGGCCGCGTAATCAAAGACGACGCCGCTGGCAATGTACTTACGCCTGCTCGCACAGCACCCTGCGGTATTAAACAAATAAGCATGTTTAAAGAAGTAGCATCCCTGAAAAAAGGACTTCAGATTGTTGAGACCTCAAGTGGCAACAGTATCCTTACGATGTCGTTCAACGACAGCAATACTGAAGAGTATAGCTCTAACCTCGTTGAATATAAGGTAGAAATTACTATTACGGACCAAACACGAGAGTCTATAGCCGCCGCGTCCAAAAGAGTAGGCATCGCCCTCAAGACTTTGGAGTCTGCAAGAAACAAGAGAACTCCGGGCATGCTAAAAACTGTTGTGGACTCGTACTTAACAGCGGTCAGTTTTGTCCTGGGACCAGAGGCTTTCGGAGTACTATCTGCGGAAGAGTGGCAACAGCACCTCTTGTCACTGGTCGCCACGCCCGGTACCCGTAACATTACTATGATAGAGAAGGTGGCAGAAGTCTTCCGGGAGTTTAGCACAAGGTTGGGAGAGATTATCGGACCCACCAAGAGTATTACTGCCAATGGCGCAGACTATAATTCTAGAATTTACAACTCCAAAAAGGAAAGAGTCCAGAGTCTAGTAAAGGTTTTTGATGAAAAGATTAAAATCTCTGATCACCGCGGCATTGGACTGGATTACATAGACGGAATAGTACAGAATGCCAATGCTCCGATGCCGGTAATAAGCTTTAAACAAATGAAGTCCCGCGCCACCGAGGAGATAACAAAATTCTCTATCAACAACCCGAAGGCTGGCAAGATTAACACCATGGGGTTTATGACCCCCCGCGCAGCCTCACTGCGATCTAACCCTATAGTGGTTTCGACCACGACTCTGTCAAATGAGACTCGTAATTTTGTACCCCTCATTCGATCAGTTCAGGAAGGAAACAGTGTTACCAATTTGGAACCCTCTAAAAATGACGAAACAAACATTAAGGAGATATTAGGCACCCAAGGAATCTCAATGACAAAGAACAATGCGAGCCTGCGAAAATTAGTGTTTGATAAAAAAATAGTATCTCCGACAGAGATAGACTCTAAATTTTACTTGTCCGACGATTCTCCCTTCACACAAGTGGAAAGCGCAGCAGACGTCCGCACGACCGGCTCTTCACAAAGTATTCTAAAATCCAAAGAACGAATAGATCGCCCCACGACAACTATGCTGGCCAGCACACTGGTTAACCAATCTGTCACTTCCTTTAAACCGATAACAGGGATGGTCAATACTATTGATATATCCGGATCTCTCGCACTACAGAAGGCAACCGAAGACTCCTCCATAATTAGCGAATCTGATACGATGACAAATGTTCTTAATTTTGGATCTATAGTCCAGGTTCAATATTTGGCACCCTATGGAAAGTCCACCGGAATCAAGCAACAAAACTGGCGCATTCTCGATGAACGCGTTTATGACGCTGCAGCCAAGAGTAATCTTCCTATGACCTGCCGACTGGTGAGTGTATCTAAAACTTTAGATGCCCCATCGAGTATAGAGCTGGAGCCCTTAGCCTCTATTTTCACACTAGGACCCGCCCCGCAAAAAAAACGGTTCCCCACGTATCAGCAACGAATGAAGCAAATTCAGAATTCATTTGCGAAACTTAACAATGAGGCATTAACTTATTTAACAATGACTGATATATTATATGCCAAGAATATTCCCTTGATAAGACCTCGCAAACAAACAAAGAGCGAACGCGCCGTTATGGACAAGTCAACACGTGCGCCTGCTACTCAACGCGTTGGCGATCGCCGCCGACGACGCCTCAAGCGCAAACTAGGCGGGGACATATACTAAGATGTCTGTTAAATCATTTCAAGATCGTTTGAGGATCGTTAATTCAAACTTAGTTGGACTATCGAATCGCCTGGAAAATACAAGCCAGTTTCACCCTATGGTGCGAAACAACTGGGGAACAGAAGACAAGGTCCGCGGTCTACTGGGCAAATATTATACTCCGATCTATCCGACCAACCCCAGCCTCCCGGATGTACTATTATTTAACTATGCAGACCTGTACAGCAATCCGCTCCAGTTCTTGTTGGTTCAAGATGAAAATCAGGACGTTGTATTAGTCCAGCAAGCCGCAGGCAGCAATCAGGGAACCAACCTAATTTTCGATTATAGTGTGGAAGAATACGAGACAACAACTGCCTACTCCGAACAAGGCGAACCTACTATGTTTTCCACCCAGACCAGCCTCATACTAGAGTTCGATCAACCAGGCTGGGCTAGTCCTGGGTATAATTTAGCATCCAATCATATCCTTTATTATTTTGGCGGTGGTCCTACAGTGTGGGACTCCGACGACTACCCCGGCCCCGAAGCCCAGTCATCCGACAGGTTAAGTCAATATTTTGGAACATCTGAGAATGCCGTCCCCACAGCCCGCATCGGCGGACCAAGCCCCACAGAGATCGCTGCACTCATATCTCAAGGTCTTCCTGTTAGTGGGGTTCCGATAGAAGGCATCCTCCGCAGCTCCCAAGATCGGATATTCGCCGATCACACTACAGAATTTTATCTTCCCTCAAACAATGCTCTGGTACGCCAAGCTGCCGGAGACGGACTGACGATTGAATCCACATATGTACAGTACGTGGACTCGGTACCTGCACTAGAGGATGTTATTGCATCACCGCAGGTCACGGAACAACTAATACCAAATGCTTATTATTTGCAGCTAGAATTACAAAACACCACAGATGTACTCCTGGCTGAAGGAAGATTCGCTAAGTCTTTAACTTTAAATTACAACGTGCCATGGTTTGACGTCGCGAACAACCTTAACGACGCCACCGAAGATAATAAAAAGAGATTCTATGAGGAATTCGCTCAAACCCTTAACTCCCTTATAGTCAATAATCAACTGGATGGTGTTAAAGACGCTCTAGAGCAATATAAAGATATCTTTGTTCTTCACCTCGATAGGGATGTGCTAAAAGAAGACGCGATCAACCCCTCCACAATTCCATTTTATAATAAGATTATCATCCCGGCTGCGGGCTCTGAGGGAAGAGGTCACTGGCTCCTGTTTTTGGAGAAACTCGCTAGCCAAGGCAACCCTAATACCATAGATTTCCTACAGACTCAGGCTATTCGAGCCTTGCGTACGCAATTTCTGCAAACTACACTCGAGGAAACGAACGCCGCCCCCATCGGCTTCACCGCAAACATACGAAAGATAAATAACCCCTCCGACAGCACAGACGCTACATATACCACTACGACGAACGCTCCATACAGGATAGTATATGACATCGAAGATGCATTTGATGACATCCTCGCCGATCCCACCGCCGCCGCGGCGGAGATAGAGGACGATGTACCAATAAATAATGCCACAGCTCTGCACGATAGACCATCCACCGGACCGATGAATCTCACCGGGATCGATCCCGATATTGTCGAAGAGGAGACTGCCTTCATGAGCTTTGCTGATACAGTCACGCGGAATTATGAGGAAACTCTGGCTGGGGAATTCTGCCATACAGAAACCCTATTGTTTGTTGTGATGAAATTCCGTGTTATGGAAACAACGGAAACCCTCGTGCAGACTTTTTACTTTACCAATTTGTTTGACCAGGAAGAAATAGTCTATTACGACTCTCAAATCAAGACACAACAAAAGTATCGCTATGAAATTCATAGAGTAGTCTTTGTCTTCGGCACAGAGTATGAGTATGACACGGCGGGCTTCTCAGGGTTCTCATTACGCAACCAACCATGGCAGCCTCCAGAACAGTCTGCCCCAACTGGACCCACAGCTACACAGGGACAAGGACAATTCAGCAATCTTTCAGCAGGAACTGCCGGAATTCCAGGCGCAGGACAATTCAGCAATCTTTCAGCAGGAACTGCCGGAACCCCGGTCCCCGGACAATTCGGCAATCTTTCAGCAGGAACTGCCGGAATTCCAGGCGCAGGACAATTCAGCAATCTTTCAGCAGGAACTGCCGGAACCCCGGTCCCCGGACAATTCGGCAATCTTTCAGCAGGAACTGTCGGAACCCCGCCTCCTCCCGGACCTACAGCCACACACGGACCAGCTGGCTTTGCCAATCTTTCAGCAGGAACTGTCGGAACCCCGCTCCCCCCTCCTCCCGGACCTACAGCCACACACGGACCAGCTGGCTTTGCCAATCTTTCAGCAGGAACCGGAGTAGGATCGATCCCTTCAACCCCATACTCACGCTTTGTAGCCTCGCTACCGATCAACCATGCTCCTAGCTTGAAAGCTATATTGGTTCCTTATGTAATAGACGGGATCACCATTATTACGCAAGACAAGCCACCGGTATCTCCCAATCTTTCCTTCTATCCTTTCAAAGGCATCAATAATCGTGTAAAGATACTGCTGCAATCTTCGACCGGTATCCAGACAGAGAAGCCGATAGCGCTTCGTGCAGAAGACCGCGCATTCTTTGAGGATGAATACCTGGCCCAAACCGGAGTAGAAAAAGCGTTTGCACAAATAACAGATCTTCAATTTAGATCCGATGACCCCGTAGACTTATATCAGTTATTTAGATTACGGACCGCCCCGACCTCCTATGAGGACTTCGAAAGCTTCAATGTAATAGACCCACCTTACGGGCGCGCCGGCTCAGCGACAGATACAATCCAGCCTAACCGGAAATACTATTATTGCGCTCGCGCAGTTGACATCCGTGGCAACATTTCAAATCCAACTCACATCTTTGAAATAGAAATGGTAGATAATGGTGGACAGATATTTTTACGTCAGAGTATATTTATGTTTGAGAGCATTCAACCACAGTATACCAAATCGGGCAGGAGATTTATCTATATAGAACCTAGTTTGCAACAATTAGCACTGGAGCCTAATGCAAATATCGGTACGCCAAACATCAATAATCCCCCAAATTCTTCCATACTTGGAGCCGATGGGGTGGATAGTGTGTGGAATAATACATACAAAATTCGGGTTACTAGTAAGAAGACAAACCGAAAACTAGACCTAAACGTAACATTTACGAACACTGGGATAGTAAATCCTAGCGAATAAAGACATTTAAGACTATTTATATGAAGAGGACAACAACATGGGATTCTTAGACAACTCAGGCGACATTATTTTGGACGCCGTATTAACCGACCTAGGTCGCAAAAGATTAGCCGAGGGAAATGGTAGATTCAGAATCGCCAAGTTTGCTTTGGGTGACGACGAAATTGATTATGGACTGTATGATAAAGATAATTCTAACGGATCCGCCTACTTTGATATCAACATCCTTCAAACTCCAGTCCTCGAGGCATTCACAAACAATATGTCCAGCATGAAATCGCGATTGATGTCATACGCAGAAAACGATCTGCTTTATTTGCCGGTGATTGTCCCTGCCACAGACATCGGCGGATCCGCGTACTACACCGGACTTGCGAGCTACATTGTGCTGGTTGATGAAGAAACCGTCAACTCTTTGACCACAGACAACAATAGTCTTGATGCTGGGCTGCTTAATGGCTATCGCCCGGACCTGGGCACCAATCTCCTGAGAACCGATCAGGGACTTGACACTGGAGATCTGACGGCAGATTCCATAATCAACCCCACACTTCTGGAGACCCAATACTTCATACAGATGGATAATCGACTAGGGTTTCCGCGCCCCCAAACTGGCACCACCGCCCGCAGCGCAACTGCATTTAGTCCGTCTAGCATTGACGATGATAACATTGCCACATATGTCTTTACAGCAAACGACAGCGCCAACGTGGTCTCTCAGATCGCTCCCGGGGCGGCGTCGTCTATCGAGGGCCCCCGAGGCTCACGCACCGCATTTAAAATCGGCTCGAGCCTGGACCTCCGAACAAGTACGTTTTTGTTCACACAGTTGGGAACCAACGGAACGACAACTATCACTAGCGGCACCAAGACACTGGCTGCAGAGAATTATAAATTTATCGATTCTACAGTACGCATCTCGGGCGTCTCTACAGGATACACCTTGGACATTCCGGTAAGGTTTGTAAAGAAGACAAGTTAATAAAAGGATATAGTAATGGCCACTTCATTTAAAACTTTTGACACCACAAAAGACTCAGTTGTAACGAGGAACCTTCTTCATGAGGCAATTCCGGTCACCGGTACAATTGTATCGGGAACTTATGCAGACAACAATATTAAGAATTATTCTCACGGGATGTTTCAGTCAGTTTATGACTACCCCTATCTGAGTTCTTCTGCAAACCATATTTTTGATCTTACCGCAGGATACCCTGCTGTATCGAGTCTCTCCAAGTCAGATGGCACCGTCACACAACAAGCCAAGAAGATAAACATCTACAATCAGATGGCACAAGTTCTCGCTGGCTTCGATGCGAATGGCGCCATCCGGCGCTTTGACGAAGACGGCGATCTAACCGATGGCGACAAGATCAACGAAGCATACTTTATAAACTTAACTCGACTTCTGTCAAAAGACGAAGTCAAGAAGGGCAGCTTTACGCTCACATTGGGAGTGTCAGCCTCATACGGGTCTCCCTTTGCAGAAACAATCAATATCACAGACGCTAGTGGCTCCGATGGCTATAAAGTTAACTCACCCGCCGGGGACTATGGTATTCTATTTGCCAGTGATGGCACCGGTGAGCCGATGACAGTTGCAGCTGGAACGCCCGTGGGACTCCTCTATTATCAGGCAGGCATCGCGGTCCTGACAGCTTCTGTCTTCAGTGGCATACTTTCCTCCTCCGCCGAAATGAACGCCTCCGCAGCCACGGTCGACGCAATCCTCTCCGGCTCTGCGATCTCTGGCAACTGTGATGAGTTCCGACATAGATTTGAGAACCTTTCGTTCAACAACTCTACAGAACTAAACTCTACTGTTTACTTCTGCCGAGCCAACAACACTGACTTCAACTACTCTTCTAACCCGACATATCTTAGCTCCAGCAAGATGGTGGTTAAGAACAATTCACAGGATGTTCCCGTATCCTATGTTACAGCCGTTGGATTATATTCAGCAGATAACGAACTGTTAGCCACAGCTAAGTTGTCAGAGCCCTTAAAAAAGGATCCTGCAACCGAATTCACTATTCGAGTTCGACTAGACTACTAGTAAGGTGATGTGGTCGAGCCATGCCTTACTATAAGTTTAAGAAAAATGATGTTTATCATAACGTATTAAAAACTTTTCCAAGTGTTAAGTTTCTAGTTTATAGCGGTTCGGCATACTATAATAATGTTCCCAATATCCAGGGCGCCTTTGCAGACCCAACCCGCCTGACAGACGCCGGCAACGTTTCTCTCTATGAAATGAACGTTGATCGCGTAAGCGCTTCCACTGGTAGGTTTATAGGACCAGCCGAGGTTGTCTCCGGCGTTCCCGGGATCCCGGACAATGGTCTGGTGTTTTCGTTTGTTGAGAAAAACGGCTCGCGTATAGGTTTCCGAACCTTAGCCTCGACAGCAAGCTGGAACGCATCCCTGTATGGTACGCCGATCTACGGCAACTATCCATACACAGCAAGCATTTCCAAAGAGTATTACGCTAGCGATACCCCGCGATTTGCCCCCAACCCAACGCTGGGACCAAATGGACAGAGAACCGGATCCGTGTCGCACATCTTTGCCCTAAAGAACACAATCGATCAGTATAACTATATCAATCCTCAGTTTGCATATTCGAGCAGTGTCAGGGATTTTGACTCCATAGATCTCGGACTTATTAACATCCCTAGTATTTTTTACGGAAGCGCCATTAAGAAAGGGTCCGTTAATCTAAAGTATTATCTATCTGGCACTCTATTAGCCCAGGCAAAAGATAAAAACCAGGACGGCGTTTTGTATTCTACATACGGACTCACATCTGGAAGCAAAATTGGACTCGTTTTGTATAATGAGGGGTTCCTTATATTAACCAGTTCAGAACAGCTAGAGACTGACACATCAAGCAAAAGCTATTATACGAACACATCTACAAAGGATTTCCCTAAGTGGATATACTTTGCACAGTCTCTCTCGGGATCAGTACTGGGGAAATACGGACCAGGCGCCGGACCCGCGCCAGACCCATCGGTGGGTCTCATAACCGCCCCCAACGCTTCATTCGTCATGGAGATGAGCGGCACATCTCACACCCCAACCCTAACAATGTTCGCATCGGCCCAAAAAGGACAGCTTAACCAATCATCAAATCCTACTTTTATTAATTATACACCGAATAATTTTGCCGCCTCAAGCTCTAAGTCATATATGGAAAATAGTCAAATGACTATCAAAAATGTTGTCAGCTCCGCATACGCAGACCCAACCGGCTCCTTTGAGAAAACAACCTATATCTCCAAGGTCGGCGTATACGATAAGAATAAGAACCTTATTGCGATCGCAAAAGTAGCAACCCCGGTTAAAAAGACGGTCGAACGAGACTTCACGTTTAAAATTAAGCTAGACATCTGATAACATAGCAGGATGATTTTAGGCTTAGACATCTCAACTAGCATTACTGGCTATACAGTATTAGATTATGAAGGCAATATCATTGTCTGCAATCACATCGACCTCCGCAAAGAAAAGAACTTCTTCAAGAAAATCCAAATCGTTAACTCTCGTCTTGAGAATATTGTGGAAGAGTACGAGGTTGAAAGTGTATACATTGAGCAGT
>Ga0208299_1002022_pt1 | contig 14266 bp, 9 predicted proteins | sample 15_taG_FD_184089 | JGI IMG/M metagenome (GOLD analysis project Ga0208299, IMG submission 184089) | Marine viral communities from the Subarctic Pacific Ocean - 15_ETSP_OMZ_AT15312 metaG (SPAdes) (version 2) | ecosystem: Environmental > Aquatic > Marine > Oceanic | place: Pacific Ocean | collected...
CCACACGCAGTGGTTCTTTAGGGAGCTTAACTGGAGTAGATAATGGCTAGCTTTCAAGTAAGAATTGAAGATATTATAGGTGATATACCAAATTTAGGTGACGATACTGCTGGGGACACACAGCAAGCTATAACAGATGCTCTTACTGATGCTACGGCAAACATAATTGACATTGTAACTCCAGAATTGTTATGGATGATGGCAACCGAGTCTACTGGAGTTAGTTCAAACCCATTAGCGACATCACCTATCACTACGAGTAAAATAATTAAAGTCGAGAGACAAAACGATGATGCGGTTCATGGAGCTTATGTAGCATGTTCAAGCATGTCTCCGTTTCTACTAAGCCAAATTCAAGACCCTAGTAGTATACATTATCCGTCAAAGGAGAGTCCAGTGTGGGCTTGGGATAATGAGACTATTTATGTTTACCCAGAACCAGCGTCGGGAAATTTAGCAAGATATGTTTATATTAGTTATCCGCCAGTAACTTATGATGACACAAGCGTTGATTCCCCATTTCCTAGTGAATTAGACCAAGTAGTTGTTCTTGGTGCTTGTGTAAAATTAAAACAACGTCAAATAGCCTTTTTTATAGACGACGAAGACCCTGAAAATGTTCAGGCAAATAAAGTACAATTAGATGATTTATTAGCACGCTACAAAGATGCGCTAGCACCTTATGTAGCACAGCAACCTGAGGCTTAGATGCCTAAACAAGTCTTAACTATCAATGATTTTTCTGGAGGATTGAATAATCATTCAGACCCTAGGGATATAGACGACAACCAATTTTCTACTCTAACTGGCGCACAGCTATCTAAAGCTGGTGTTATTAGGTTTGTTGGTGGCGAGAAGTCATCAGATGCTAAAGCTAGCATAGTTGGCGCAGGAACAATAGCATCTGGAGATATAGGGTCTGGCACTTATGCTTTTAGTACGGACTATGACTCTAGTAGTAACCCTAATCCGACGGATTGGCTTGTATACCATTCAAGCTCTGATGGTAAGTTAGAACTATGGGACGGCACTAATGTCATAACTATAGATATGACTGCAACAGGCGACAATCCATCTTTTTACGACGTAGACGGGATATTGCGCTACTCAGATACTGGGCTTGGGGCAGTAAGTAAACAATACGGTTTTATAGATGACGATTTATTTTTAAATACATCGGGGACATATCTTTCCCCGCGCTCAGAATGGCTAGAAACGACTCAAGACCTTAATTCTTTTAGCGACCTTTCTATAACGTTTGCTTTATATGACTCGTCAACATCAAATCCATCATCATCGGAGATTACAGGTTCTTCTAAAATAATACTAGCATACTCAAAATACAGTCAAAATAGAGGGAAATGGACTGGGGTCTATGAATTTGGTATAGCTCCAGTATATAAAGGTGGGCAAGAAGGCGTTCTTGAAGAAATAGATGGAACAGTTCAGCTTTATAAACACAAAATGTCGTTTAAGTTGTATATATGCTCAGGGACAGTTACTTCGATAGCAGAAGATGCTGATTCTGTATTGGGTGACGACAGAATCGTCGGCGTTAATATTTATTTTAGAAGGCATAGCGAAAAAGATTGGTACTTATTAAAAGAATTTGACCTAATAAAAGGGGAGCCATATAACTGGGATGCTTATGATTCATCAACAGATACCGCTAAAGGAATATGGGGTGGAAGTTTATCTATAGCTATGAAATCTGGAGCGTCTTTAGACCAGTTCAAAGATTCTACGGTAAATATTACATACCATCTTACTGGGAGTATGGATAGCACTAGAAGCGGATTTTTAAGGGTGTTTGGATTTTTAGTTAATCCTGTATATCTAGAATTGCCAGCAGGCACTAGCGCTGGGCAATTTAGTCATACGTCATCCAATATTATAGAAGTGTCAGTCAAGAATCCCGAGATAGGGACTAGAGAAGTGTATTGCCAGATTCTAGACGAAGAATTGAACGTAGTAAAAGAATCCACAAAGACAGAAGTCACATTCGTAGAAGGTACTGTTTCTGCCCCATCTACTGAAGGTGGAGCTAATAATGCGGAAGAAGACCAAGAGCAAATGCAGTGTTTCTTAGCTAATACTAAGATTCTTATGAGCTCTGGGGAATTAAAAAATATTCAAGACATTAAGGTTGGTGATATAGTCTCGTCTCACTATAAGGGAGATTATGTTAGTGGAGTTGTTACAGATAGCCTTATTCATCCAGTATACGATGTTGTTGATGTAGCTGTGGTGAACAATAAGCTGTATTCAACAGCTAATCACCCAGTTATGTTAAACGGAGTATGGAGCGAAATACAATATTCAGGATTGAATATAAACATAAATAAGATGTTTGTTGATGTCTTTTACAATCTAGAGATAGACGGAAATAATGTATTTGGTAGTGAGCATAATTTCATAGCAGACGGATATATCGTGTCTGGGCTTGGCGATAATGATGTTTTGAATAAAGTAATGCCAAGACAGAATATGTTTAAAAAGGAATCCCTAAATGCCTAATTACGCCTTTATGAATCCGTCCAAACAACATCTTGGATATAGGTTTGATAAGCCTCCTGTATTTCAGCGTAAATACAACAATAACAACAAGCAACTAAAGGGTGTTCGGTGGAAGACTGCAACAGTCGTGAATCGGCGAGCATATATAGGCAACACACACGCAACCGACTCAGATGGTGCTGTAAAAACATACCCAGATGGCATTTTTAAATCAGACCCTAATAAATTTGACTTATTCCGAGAAAAATCAAAAATAGAAGTAAGTATCAATGATGGGGAATCAATTACATGCCTTTCATCGTTCGGAGATAGATTACTTGAGTTTAAAAATAATACTTTAAACATTATAAACGTGTCAAATGAACTAGAGTATTTAGAATCGTCTCATAAATTCATGGGGACTCATGCAGAATATTCGGTTATAAAGCTTGATAATGGAGTTGCATGGATAAGTCAAATCGGAATCCATCTATTTGACGGGAAGCAGATTAGAAATTTAATAGAAAAAGGGGGTAAATTTCGCTTATCTAGCGATGTATGGGATAATTATAAGTCTAGTACCACTTCTAAGAGTTCGCTTGGTTACGACCCAGAGAATCGCCAATTAATAGTATTCCAAGCAGTAGGATACGGGACTAGCGCTAGTAATAATGTTTTAATATACGATTTTAGACAAGATTCTTGGATTAATGGGGATAGCGCACTTCAAACATTAAACAGATTGGCTCCAGTTACTTACAATAATAAATTATACATAGCATCAGATGTAGCCGTGCAAGGTGTTAGCTTATTTGAATGGGCATCGACAGCATTATCGACGGATAATGCGTCCAGTTTTGAGCTAGTAACTAAAGATTATGATTTTGGAGCTCCTGGGGTTCGTAAAAGAATACATAAGGTCTATATCACTTACAAAACAGGCTCTATATCGGGCGATGTGAATATACAAGCTCAATATTACGTAAATGGAGATACAAGCTCTGCGCAAAATTTTGCTGTAGTAAGTAATGCTACATTAGACGGTTCTATAGCTGAAATAGACCCACCAGATACTGCAAACCAATACTCTGTATGCGTATTAAAGCCTTCTACAAGCTCAATAAAATCAAATATTTATTCAATGATGTTACGTTTATTCGTAGACTCTGCACAAACTAAGAGATATGATTTTGAGATTAACGATATAACTATTATTTATAGGTTGAAAAACCCAAAATGAGCGAGATAAAAAGAGAGATACTTAGGTCTCAGAAAAGTTTATTAGATGGGATACCAGATAATTCAGAAGGACGAGAAGGGGAAAGAACCTACCGTAGGGTAGATGGTTATATAAATCAATACATAAAAAGCGAGGGCGAATGGATTTTACTATCAACATCAGCGCCATTACCTAAGCAAGACGTAAAAGGTATAAGAAGGACTATATACAGTATAATCCAAAGTGATTCGGAATTGACAGTAAATGAGCATCACGATTTAAGTGGCTTAGCTGACGATGACCACTCTCAATACTTGCTAGCAAGCGGGGCTAGAGCATTAAGCGGTTCTTGGGATATGGGGTCGCAAATTATATCGAATATAAATATAGATAGTGGTGCTATTGATGGTACTACTATTGGTACAAACTCAGCTGTTACTGACTTGCGTGTTGATAACCTTAAATTAGACAGCAATGCTATTACATCAACAAATACAAATGGGAATTTAGAGCTAAGCACTAATGGAAGTGGCGATATAAGTCTACATAGTTTAAATTATCCATCTTCTGATGGGACTGATGCTGAATGTATTATTACTGACGGTTCTGGGACTTTATTTTTCGGTAATCCTGAAAAAGTATATATTCAGGTAAGGAATGACGAAGGTTCTACCTTAAGTGCTGGGACTCCGTTATACTCTAGAGGTGCAATAGGCGGTAGCAATAGGATAAAAGTAGGGAAATGTGATGCAAATGATACATCTAAGATGCCTTGTATTGGAATTGCTATAGAAGAAATGAATACGTCTAGCACGAAAGATAACTATGCTATTGTAAGCGGAACATATAATACTAATATATCTGGGTTTACTGGATTAGCTGTTAATGATACGATATATATTTCAAATACTGGAACTTTAACTCAATCTAAACCTTCTGGTGATGATGACTTAATACAAAATGTAGGGATTGTTCTAAAAACAAATGGAACAACTTGTCAGGGATTGTTAGTGAGTGCTATAGGCAGGACAAATGACATACCTAATAAACTAGTAAAGAATGGCGATTTTACAATACAAACAGACTCGGATTTAATACTAGATGCTGACGGTGATATAATTCTTGATGCAGACGGGAGCAGTATCTCATTAAAGAATGGTGGTATTGAGGCATTAAGGTTTAATCTTAGCAGTTCCCCAAATTTAATGGCTTTTGGAGATTTTTCAATAGATGGAGATAGTTCTGTATCTATAGATTCGGATTCTGGCGTAATAAATCTGCAAGACAATAAGACTAATATCTTAAGATTTACAAACACGACTGGTGATTGGAAATTAAGTAATGAAACTACTGGGAAAATTATAGATATACACGTAAGCGGTGCTAGTATGCTTAAAATGAGCGATGCTGTTTATATTGGCGGTTATACTCAGACGCTATACACTCCATATAAAGTGCATTCTAAGGCAAATAAAAATCATTTTACTACTGGGTTTACTGACTACGAGGAAAACTATAGCATGATAGCAGACCATTTTATATCGACAAGTTACAATACGGGGTACGGAAGCTAATGGGTGGTTATACAGCGACTCCTCTTGAAATTACTAAGTATATCAAAATTCCTGATAGAAGATTTATTTCTGGATTACTAACTATTAACGTAGTTAGTCACAATGATAACGACTCTCATGATGACGCCGAGCAAGAGTATTATGATAATTGGGCTTCTCAAACTTCGGCGTTAAAAAATGCTACTCCATTTTCTAATCTGCAATCATCAGACCCAGGAAGGTCTGGGTACAAGCATTCTTTTGGAGATTATGACTCTTTGTTGTTTTATGTTTCAGGTGGAATGACTTTACATCCTGTAATCCCAGTTGGTACAGCAAAAACAACATCTTACCTAACCACTATGAATTATAGTGATACAACAAATGGTGTTTGGTACGAGGAGATAACTCATCCTTGCCAGCATTTCTTAAAATCTCATTTAATATCTAGAATTAATAATGGATATGGGCATACATCTGGAACATATTCTAAAATAACCCCAATAAAGACAGATACTTTTGAGGCTGACGACTTAACTACATTAACAGGAGATGATACTGGGGCGCCTACTTCCTATGCGTCGTCTAGAGGAGGTCAGTGGTCTAGGCATATTTTCAGCACAGGGACATTTAGTAATGATTCCGATGGCGATTTTATTAAAGATTTATCTGTTGATACTAATAACACCTACTTCCCGCAAGTAGAAGGGGTAGAGATATATGGTAAACATGATTATACTATGGAGACGAATACAGGTGATGGCGATAACCTTTATAGGTATACGTCTCATCAGGGTAATTTTTGGAGTATGGTTATAAAAATTAAAATGAGAGGTTATGACTCCACATGGACTTCTGGGAGTCCGTCTCAAGCTGATACAGAATTTTTCAAGAGCAGAACAAATATATTCTTTCAACCTTTCGGAGAAACAGCTAATTTTGATATAGCTGATAATTTACATACTTAGGAGTTTAATATGGCATTACCTACATTACAGAATGTACTACAAAGTTCAGCGCAACGTCCAGAATACGCTGGTGTCCCCACTACAATCCAATACTGGCGCAATAGAATGGCGGAAGCTCAAGCTAGAGACGCTGAGAAAGCTGGCTCATTCAAGAGTGCTGGTAAAGCTGGGTTGGAGATGAATAAACAATTTCGCGATTATGCTGTTGCTCGAGTGTATAATCCACAATTAACATTTAAACAATTTACAGCAAACCCTAAAGTTTCTGCTCAATGGGTAAAAAAAGGAGCTGAAATGGTCGCTAACGACCCATCTCTAGGCGTAAAGACTAAAGATGCGTGGAAAATGGGGATACAAGATATATTTGATAAAAACAGATGGGCTAGGGGTGTTATGAAGGACGAATTAGCGTCTAGTCGCGCCTTTCCTTCCGCTAGAAGTGTCGCTGGTCAAGAATTAGAAGCATTGAGAGGGGATACTATGTCGGGAGTATCTAAAATAGCTGGTGAGCTTGGAGATATTGGAGTTGCTGGCGCTGATGCAAGCAGTAAATTAGCGGTCAATACTACTCCAACCCCAACAGATATAACCTATACGCCAACAGATATAGACCCACAGGGGATAGCTAGCACAGAGTCTATTAAGGGCGCTGTTGATATGCTGAAAGATAAAGGTTATATAGGCGGAGATATTTCATCTCCAGTTAAGTCTGCTAAAGAAGTCTCTGGGTTAAAAGACACTATGGCTGGAGTCGCTGATGATACATCTAAAGCAAGTTTTATGAGTAATCCGTGGGTAAAAGGGCCTCTGGCTGGGCTAGGTTTAGCAAGTAGTCTTATGAATATGCAAAAGCGTGGATTAACCCCAACTAACGCATTAGGTGGGATTGGTTCAGCATTAACCTTAGCAAGCTTAATCCCAGGCCTTCAGGCGTTAGCTCTTCCTGGGATGCTAACTGGCGGAGCTGGTGGATTATCTGGGTTAAGCAAAAGGAATAGGTAAATATTATGGGTGTATGGAGACCATCTAAGGGTCATTGGGGAATATTCGGGCAAACATCTGGTTCTAAGACAGCAGAAAAAGCATTTGCTGACATGACTAGTTCTATAAAAGACATAGAAGGTCGGAGACAGCCACTAGAGGACTACTACAGTCAGCTTGGTCAGATTAAAACGGCTGGAGAAGATGTTAAGAACTTAAGTGCGTTAGAAGATTTTCTATCAAGCTCTTATGATATAGGTACTAAATCAGAGAATCGTGTTGCGAGGACTAATATTGCTAGGCTTACAGATACACCAGCAGAAGAAAAAATGCGCTCATTAAAGTCTCAGGCGGAATTAGCGCAAGAGACAAGAGATATTGACAGTTTAAGAGGCAATATTGAGCTTGGAATGCGTAAGCAGAAAGATATGTATAGTATTGATGACCTTATAAGGCAATTATCAATGGAAAGAACGAGTTACAGTTAGGAGCTAATTATGGCTTACAGAGAAAAAGTTTGGAATGCTAACGTGCTAACTGATTTACTTAGCACATATTTGTCTCATAAATCTCAGGAGCGAGAGAAATATTATCAGGCAGAACTTAAGGCAGAACTTAAAAAGAAACCATCATACCAGCAGTTTGGTAAGGACTTATTGAGAATAGACCCTGACGGTGGCATTACTACAGTGATGACAAAGCCTACGTCTTCGTCTGACTTAAGGCCTGTATATAACCCAGTAACAGGGGAGACGACGTATGAAACCCCAAAAGTAGGGCAACAATCTAAACCGCCTTTGTCGGATGAAATAGCTAAAGAAGAAAGGAAAAGTAAAGAAACAACATTCAGGAATAGGATAAAATACGCTGAGAATAGAGTAGAACACTTAGAAGGTCTTAAGAGAAAAACCGTTGATGTTGTAACTGGTGTACTTAAGGAGCCTGCATGGAAAGAGGAGGAACATGGCCCTGAATTAGAATATTATAATAAAGTATTGGCAAATACAGAGTATCTAAAAACATTAAGAGGGAGACCTGTGTATAAGAGTGGAGTCTCGCAAAAATATTTCGACGCATGGGAAGAAACACAACAACCTCCACCTAAGAGGAACTTATTAAGCCCATGAGTGGAATAGACCGCTTATATTCATCTTTAATAGACGCGTCTGATGATAGCGTCCTTACTTTGGGTGGTGATGAGTTTCAAATCCCGAACAAGGAAGACTTTAATGCTTTAATGCAAGATTCCGCTACACAGGATTTATTGCATAATAGGCTAGGTTCTGAATATCAAGATATAGCCGATATGTCTATAGATGATTTTCGGAATATGTTGGTACCTACTGAGGTGGAGACTGTTAGCACACAGCTTGAAGAAAATAAGATACCTATAAAAACCCCAGAAAACATTTTAAAAGAAGCTGTTACTGGGGGTGTGAGCAAAACTATTGCTGGAATTTCTTCTGGCAATATAGAAGTAGAAAATGAAGTCAAGGAAGATATTGGGAGCGTAGAAAGGGTTGGATATGGCGGTAAGGAAGTTATTGCTGTATATGGTGATGAAAAAGAACTTAATGGTCGTAGTTTAGTCAGGATTGAAGAAGAAGACGGCAACTCGTATTATGTAGATAAAGCTGACTTAAGACCCAGCCAAGAAGAGTCTTCCGTTGATGAAATTACCAGACCAGAGACTCTTGGGTTGCCAGAATTAGAGACTCTTGGGTTGCCAGAATTAGAGACTGCGGATGCGTCAGAGACTAGAGTTGAGCATAAATGGTTCCCAGAAACAGAGGAATTTGAGCAAGTTCCTGTTAAAAAAGACAAGCCTAAAAAAGACGTTCAATATGCGCCAGTCGGCGACGGCTTATATCTTTGGGGAACTCCATATAAGCCTGCTGAAGGCTCTACGGCTACTAATGTTGGTCATACAGTACAAAAAGCTGTGCATGATGGGTTGACTAACTTATTCCACTTAGACCCAAAGGACTCTGCTGGTTTTTTAAATACTAGAGAATTTCAAAGCCTTAAAGAGCCAGTAATATTTGCTAGAAATGTGTTGTCTCACGTTATGGAGGCTCCATTTGTTATGGCGATTGACATGCCTACTCAAGCTATTAATGACCCAGTAGCTACTGTAAATGGATTATTATATTTTTTTAAAGATGAAGGTGAAATATTACTAGCTTCGATAGACCAACATCCTACGCAATACTATTATCGCGTTATAGGCGAGAATAATAAAGCTATTGCAATGAGAACAGAAGCAAGGAATCATATTTATGATACAGGAGGGGTTTATACATATTTCGCTATTTCTGGTCTTGTTAGAGGTGGGCACAGGTCTAAAGAACTAATAGCGAAGAAAAAAGAATTTGCTGAAATTATGGAAGTAGCAAATGGCGGAGTAATTAAAGGAGAATTGTCACCTGAGGCAAAAATTGCAGTAGAAACTCTCAAAAAAGACCCAAATCTTAAAGCTAGAGCGAATGAAGTTCTTAATGAACAATTATCTCTAGATTTTATTGAATCTAAAGAGTTAGACTTTAAATTGAATAAAGCAGAAGCATCCCACACAGCAAAGCAAGTAGAGTTGTTCTCCGAAAATTCAAAAAAAGTTGGTAAAAAGAAGAAAACTTTAGAAGAGATGTCTGACGCTGAATTAATAGATGTCGCAGAGACAGAAGGTCTTAGAGTGCATGATTCTGGGATTCCAAGAGAATCTTTAATTAAAAACATAGAAGAAGTTAGAGCTTTGCAAGAAGAAGTGATTGCGGGTGATATGCTAGAAATAGCAAAGAAGGAAGGAATTGAAGTCCCGCAAGAAGGAATATCATCTAACGACTTAGCTGTTAAATTATTAGAGAAAAGACAAGAAAAGCGAGCGGTCGAACCTGCGGAAACCCCGTCTAAAACCAAAACCAAAACCAAAGAAGTAAAGTCTACTAAAAAAGCTAAGCCAGTTAAAAAGCAAAAATTAGTAAAGAAACCTAATGGCGAACCTAGAGTAAAAAGCAAACAAGAGATAGGCGATGGTGTTATAGATGTTGATGTTGAGATTAAGTCTGCTAGAGATTTGAAGCCAGGGAAATACGAAGAAAGAATAAAAGGCGAAACAGCTAAAAGATTTAAGAATAAGAAGCAATTAGAAAAGTTTAAGGAAGATAAAGTATCTGAATATCTTGGAGATAATATCACCATTAGGTCTGGGCGTATAAAGAACGGTGATTATATAGCTAAAGTATTTAAACATACAAAAGACCAACCGCTACCACTTACAGCGACAAAAAGACCTCCTATGAGAATCAGACCAGAATCTGACGAGATATTGGCTAAAGTTAGGAATCCTAAAGACAGGGGTTTTAACGATAGGAAATTAGTTGTTGAAGAATATACTAAGGAAATATCGGAGATGCGCCGAGGCAGAGATGCTGTGACTTCCGAAATGCAAGACTTAAAACTCAAGCAAGCAGTATATGAATCTGAGATAGGGCAGTTCCAAAAAAGGGTAGACCACTTCAACAAGCAAGCAGATAAGCATGCTAATAAAGGCAACACTGCAAAGGCGGAAGAGTATAGGCGTAGGGCTGTTTCTGAAAGTTCTAAGATACAAAAATATATATATGAACACGGCTCTGGGCTTAATAATAGGATTAGTTCTTTAGAAAATGCAATTAGCTCTTACGACAGAGCTTTAAGGGTGTCTAAATCCCAAAGACGTTATGAAATGACTAACCTTGAATTGGCGAAGGACACGGCTGGTAAAGTAAGTAGGCTGGTTAAGTCAGAAAGAGGTTCTTTTAGTTGGGAAGATTTATCCAAAGAAGATATGGCGATTAGACGGGAGTTATCTGAAAATATTAGCGAAATTTGGCAGAGGAGCAAAAAAGGTCTTGAGAACATGAGTAAGAAGGGACTTAAGAAGGCGTTGGAGTCCGAGGGTGTGTTCTCTAAAGATGATATAAGTAAGATAATTAAGAATTATGATATTATTGAGAAAGATATTCAATTTGTAACATTTAAACAACTTGCTTTAGAACTTGATACGAAAGCCCGAAGAACATCTGGTGCAGTAAGGGACACCGAAACGAAAACACGGTCTTCCGATGAATATATTGCTAATATACGAATAGAAGCAATATCTGGCAAAACACCAGACTATGTTGGCTTGGCGGAGGTTGAGCTGATACAATCTATTATTGATAATATAGGCGGAGAAGGGATAGAAGGGGCTAGGGGTACTAGGAGTGTAAAGGCAATCCAAGCAGGAAGCTCAGCAAAACGAGTTATGGGACAGATTGCAAAAGAACTAGTTGATGGTAAATCTTCAGTAGAGAATTTACCAGAAAGAGCCAATGGAGCCTTTAATATGTGGGCTGGACTATTGGAAGAGCTCTCTAAAAATCCAGACAATATCGCTTTAAGGAATCTAGTTATAGAATCGACAAAACAGTTGGTGTCCTATATTAGTGAACCAGCTAGGACGGTTAGAAGTTTCCGAGATATGGAATTAGGCAAAGCTAGAGAAGAGTTTATAAAACTTAAAGATAAGTTGGGGGCTACAGATGAGACTCTAGCATTTATGGATGCCTTGTTATCCAATACTGAGATAAATAGACACTGGCTACACAAGGTCGCAGAGTTTGCTAGGAATGCTAAATTAGCAACAGGGTCATCGTTAGTTAGGAGTCTTGCTGGAAACTCTATAAGTATGGTTGATGCGTGGGTTAGAATGCCTTTAGAAATAGGGTATGATTGGGCGTTATCTGGAGCTAATTATGGCTTGTATAGGATGACTAATGGGCTATATGGTAGCTTAAATAAGAGCCAGATGTCTAAACTGGAAATTGGTGGAGCATGGAGAGGCTTTAGCCTCGGATGGAAAGAAGGAGCAAGACTTGCTTTCGATATGTTGCTGGAGAGAGACAATGCGTTAGCTAAGTCTACATATTATACAAGAGAGAGATTTCATCATAAAGAAATAAGTGGGGTAAAGGGCAAAATTATAAGGACTGGGACTAGATTGCAGGGGGCGATTGACTTATTAGTGAGGACTCCTATGACTAACGCATATATGCACAGATATGCAGTTAGGCAAGCTGTTGGAGAAGGGTTTAAAACTCAAGCAGAAATAGTTGGGAGAGCTAGCGAAATAATAAGAAATGGTGAAATGAAGAAAAAATATTATGATATGGCTACTAAACATGGCGATTACGTTACATATCAAGCTGAGTTAGGTAAGGTTGGTAAGTTTCTTAATAGACTTAGGACTGGCGGAGACGCAATGAGTGCTTCAGCTCAAATAATAGTGCCATTTTTTAACACATCAGCCAATTTAATTAAATGGTCTTTAGAACATTCGCCTCTAGCCACATTCACTCCGAAGTTCGCTAAGGCGTTTAAAGATGCTTTCACTAAAGGAGAAACTGCTAACTTATCTGTGTCTATGGGTAAGATGACTACTGGTGTTGGTGCCTTATATCTTTTGAACGAGATATTTGACTTAGAGCATGAAGGGCGAATTATGGGGGATTGGTCTGATAAACTCCCAGAAGAAAGAGCTATGCTAGCAAATCAAGGGTTCCAAGAAAGCTCAATAAGCACTAACGATGGGCATTGGATTAGTTATAGGGGTTTTGAGCCATACTCTACGTTTCTCGTAATGCTAGAAGAATTACATAGGGGAGAGTTATATAATAATATTTCAAAGGGTGACGCGGTTGCGGTAGGGGAAGATGTTTATAATGCTACAAAGGCTCTCATGTCTAGCTTTATGGACAATCCGTTTCTTATGGGTGTAAAAAACGTATCAAAACTAACAGATACTAGAAGCGATTTGATTAATTTTTTCGTTAATACCGTAGCTGGTGGAGCTATGCCTGGGGGCGTAAGACAACTAAGAAATATAGTAGACTCAGTGAGACGTAGCCCTGTTAGGTGGCGTGACTATGAAGACCCATATCAGGAAGTTAATTTCTGGGACATGGTATATAGTCAGGTGAGTCATGTTACTCCGTGGATGAAAGATAATAACCTGCCAGCGCTAGACCCATTTGGCAGAATAATAAAAGAACAAGACCCTAAAGGAGCCTTATACGCATGGAGAAAGACGAAAGAAACTCTAGACCCAGTATATCAAGAAATACAGAAAATATATTTTGATGAAGGAAAGGGTTTTCCTAGCGCGCCAGCATGGTTCTCTACGGGTGAGCTTAATAAAATTAAATTAACGAACGAAGAACACCACAGGCTAATTCAGTATAGCGGTGAATGGCTCTATAATACAATAGAAGCGCTTATGGAAACAGATGTCTGGAATATGCCTTCTTACGAAGAGACTGCGATGAGATTATATAATAAAAATATTACTCAAATAGATGTAGATAGTCAGGAATTTATTGAGATAGCTAAACAATCAATGTCGAATGCTACTAGAAGAAAGATGATTAATAAATTGAGAGAGAAATCGTTCTCGTTGTTTAGAAATCTATTATATGCCGACGAGTACAATGAAATAAAGTCGGAACTAGGGGCGCGTGAGCTTTCTAACCAATTTGAAAATGACGAAGAGCGTGGAACTTTTATTGAATCAAGAAGAAAACATTATAATATGCACGAAATAGACGATAAAGAGTATTATAGAAGGATACAATCAAGGTTTAATAATGTATCGGCAAAAAATTCTGCTATAGATGCAGTAAAAGGATTACCTATGTTTGGGCCTAATCAATACAATAAAATAAATCCGTAGGTAGCATGCTAAATATGTATTAAATTGCAATAGAATTTAATTAAACGATGTGCCCATGTCAGCCATTCTCGGACGGTAAGGCACACAAAAAGACAAGGAGAATAATAATATGGGTAATTACGACAATACCCCTTCCACACAGCAATATTCTGTTATAGCAACTGGAAATGTAGCATTAGGACAAGCTGGTTCAGCAGTTTTAGATGCTGGTGAATCTGGTGCAAGTCTTGGTACGGTAGTAGCAGTCACAATGCTTGAAGATACTACTTTTACTACGCTTACTCAATCAGATGCTTCTTTT
>Ga0208299_1002023_pt1 | contig 14263 bp, 27 predicted proteins | sample 15_taG_FD_184089 | JGI IMG/M metagenome (GOLD analysis project Ga0208299, IMG submission 184089) | Marine viral communities from the Subarctic Pacific Ocean - 15_ETSP_OMZ_AT15312 metaG (SPAdes) (version 2) | ecosystem: Environmental > Aquatic > Marine > Oceanic | place: Pacific Ocean | collected...
TCGTTCCCGACCCTCTCGATGGTGACCGACGAGAAGGGGTGGCGCAGGGCCTTCTTGCTGGCCATCTCCGCCGCTGACTTCCAGTCGCAGGCGTAGATCACCGCCGGGGTGTCTCCGCCCACCTTGATGCGGTACTCGACCTTTCCGGGGATGCTGACCATCTCCTCCTCGGCCTGCGCTTCCCGGGCCTGCGCCTCCTGGTACTTGCGCTCCTCTTCCTCCCGCCGACGCTCCCGCTCCTCGTACTTGTGGTTCTTCACGCCCTGGGCGATCGCGGCTGCGACACCCATGACAACCAGTCCGACGAGGTTGGAGACGAGGGCCTGCTTCAACACGCTCATGGATCCTCCGATCCGACCGGGGATGTGTGTCCGGTCAAGAGCTTATGGGGGATCAGAAAGGTGAATTTCACTCTACGGGCGAAGGAGACGCTGGAGGGCGCCGGGGGCTCTCGCCCCCTACTGCTCAGCGCAGCATCCCACCCTCATGGAGGTGCACGACGAGGTGGTCCAGCAGCTCCCACTGCTCTTCCGAGATCTCGCCCTCCTCCATGAGGGCTTCGATCTCCCGGTAGTGCTCGGCCGTGACGTAGTTCGCCAGGCCCCCCGGGTGCCAGAACCAGGGGATCTGAACTCCCTGGAACGGGCCGACGCCCATCCAGATCTCCTGGGTGGGGAGGTCGGCCGAGCCCTCGGCGAACAGTCCGTACCCCTTGGGGTTGGGGCCCTCGTCGCTGGGCTTGTGCACCCGCGCCTCGATCTTGAGGCCGCGCTCACGGGCCTCCTTGACCGAGAGCACGTTGCGGAACGCCTCCGCACCCTCTGGCACCGGGGCCTTGAGGTAGGTCACGCTGTGAGCCGGGTTCTCGATCCCCTCCGGGGGGACCTCCTCCCACTGGAGCCCGGCGAGGAAGGTGTAGGTGGTGTCCCAGGTGTGGAGGCCCAGGACGTAGGATCCCGAAGATCGAGTCAGGCCGCTCTCACGGTGACTCACGATGTCGGGGTTGACGCTCTTGGCCACGACGGACAAGGCGGTGAGGGCGGTGTTGCCCATAGAGTCCTCCAAGACTCTGATCAGTCAGAAGAGTCTTTCCGATCACCTGCTTATGGACGGAAAGCAGGTCAGGATTTCACTCTGAGAGGGCCCTCAGCTGCGGTTCCCTGTGGCCCAGTTCACGTCCTCTTGTTGACGGTCGATCTCCTCGAACAGCTCGCTCAGTTCGTCGAGTCTCCGCACCAGCTCCCCCGACGCTGAGTCGATCTCCTCCCAGAGCTCTTGCCCCTCCTCGCACATGCGGGTGTGGGACAGGATGCCCTTGTTGCTCAGGACGTAGGAGCAGATCGAGCAGGCGGCCTCATGGCTGCTGAGCCTGCGGGAGCCTTTGCTTCGGATCTCGATCAACTCCTTGAGGCGCTTCATGCGTCGTCCGGAAGGGTCGCTTCGAGGGTGGGGTGCTGCTCTCCGACGAGCTCGTAGTTGCCGTCGACCTGACCCGCATGACCTTGAGCCTGAGCCCCAGGTTGTTGCCGGGGCCAGTCGCCACGGTGTTCTTCAGGGCCTTGTGCTTCTCCACGCTGTAGCCGTCAGGGATCTCATGCGGATTGGTGCTCACCTTCCAGGGGCACTTCGCGCACTGACGCCGCGGCTCAGACATCTTTCTCCTCGATTTCTTTGTTGGTGAGAGAACGCGTCCTCAAGACCTCATGTCGTCTTTTCCGAATCTCCTTCACGGCCGATCCGTAGTCCAGGAGTCCCGCAGAGGACATCATGCTGTAGTGAGGAAACTCAGTCTTGGGGTGGCCTGCCTCCAGATGATCAATCCACGCTTCGAGACGTTCCTGGGATCGGATATCCGCGGGGCTTCGGAGATCGTAGGACAGCCGTTCCTTCTCCAGCAGGATCTTGATCCCTGCCTTCTTGTGCCCGTACATCTTGTTCACAGCATCTCTGGATCCGAGACGCGCTCTCTCGATGTGCTCCCACAGAACCACGCCCTCACGACGTTGGATGTTCTTCAGCTCGGTGACGACATCCTGAACCGTCGCCCTGGTGTTGGGGCAGAGGTTCAAAGATCTGACGATCTTCAGGTATTCGCTCTTCGAGACACATCCCGACTCCTGCACAGTAGGAGGCCGTCCATTCGCCCTGTAGAAAACCTGTATGGTCCGGACGACTCGATCTCTGTAGAAGGTCCCTCCTATAGAGATCGAGGCTCGGGAGAGAGATCCCAAGTTGTCGGGGCCTCTGTAGTCTCTGATCCCGTACTCACCCCGTAGGTAGATCTTGTCGACCAACGTCGGGCTGTGACTCTTCCGACCGTAGCTCCTGACCATGAAAGACCCCGTGATCATAGAGGCTGAATTGGTCTTGTAGCGGTACCACCGCCGAGCCACAGTGACCGCTGCATAGGCGGGGGATCGTCCCTTAGTCTTGAACTTGAAGGGCCTTACCCGGTGGCTGTAGAGGTGCGCGTTGAAGGCAATACACCTCCGTCGATCTGGTTCGATGTCCTCCCACTTTTCAGAGATTGGGTAGTGCTCTTGGATCTGCTCAAACAACATCCTATGAGCGATCTGAACCTCTACCCGTTCCCTGCTTCCGAGGAAGGAGAGGAGACATTGACCTCGAGGCTTCAGGACCTGACGACGCAGCATGAGGGAGATGTCCTGCATGACGTAGAGGCCGAAGTTCGAGCAGTAATCCAGGTAGATGAGATCGACCGGCCCTGAAGTGGAGAGGAACTCCGTGGTGCTGCCCTCGAAGATCTCTACTCTGGCGGGGTCGTCATCCCTCTCCCGAAGGACCTCCAAGACTTCCTGATCTCTCTCAAGAGCGATGACCTTCGCCACTTCAGGTCGAGTGAGTAGGTAGTCCAGGTCCCAGCCTGATCTGCCGGGCATGCAGACAGCCGTGATTCCGCGCATCCCATGCAGGAGTCGAGGCAGTAGACGTCTTTGGAGACTCCGCTTGGCTGGATTCACCTCCATCAGCGTGAGCTGGGGGCGAGGTTCAACCTCCACAGTCGTCACAGGATTCGCCTTCGTTCAGGACCACCTCGCCGCAGTCTTCGCTGGCGCAGGTGGGGTCAGGTGCCTCTTCCGGCCAGGCCGGGGAGGGGCTGATGCCGGGGACCTGTCGGGTCTCGACCTCGTAGTAGCCCTTCATCAGGAGCATCTGGCCTCGGTAGGCCGCCTGCTCCACGCTCATCGGGCCTTGCTGCACCCAGTCCGGGAACAGGCGACTTCGACGATCATCGGGCTTGACCCGGAAGCGGAGGAGGATGTCCCTCGGCAGGACCGCCTCCGTCATGGTGCGCAGGAAGGTGTGGGCCATAGCCTCGCCGGGCAGGGCCACGTGCTGCAGGACGCCGAACTCCTCAGCGTCCATGCGCACCATGACCTCCTGGACCACGATCTTCTTCTTGCGGGCCTTCTTCTTGCCCAGCTCCTGCTCCAGCGCCGCGATCCGGGCGAGGAGGGTCTGAGCGACGTCCTGGGCCAGGCCCTCGTAGTGGCCGCGGCTGTGCCGCTTCTTGATCCTCTCGATCTGGTCCTCAGGCATCGCTGGGATCCTCCTCGTGGTTGCAGTAGGGGCACTGCCAGGTGGTGCCGGCGTAGCGGTTGGGGCCCTCTGGGCGGAGATCACGTCCACAGGCGACGCAATTGAGGAGCGTGGCGCCCTTGCGACGGGCCTCCTCCTTCGAGTCGGCCTGCACGATGGTCGACGTCCCGAAGATGCTGACGCTCCACTGGTCGTCGGTCCAGGGGTTGGGTTCGTCGATCTCCTTGTAGTGGTCGGCCCAGTGGGTCTTCAGGTGCGTGGCCACGACCTCCTGGGGGATCGGAAGCTGTGAACGCAGCCAGCGGAGCTCCTCGAGCTTCTCCTGCAGGGAGTCTGTGCGGTGCTTGTCTCGCTCCATCGTGCCCTTGCTGAACCACTTCGGGCCCAGGATGTTGGGGCTCGCTCCGCAGTAGATGCAGTGGCTGATGTCGTAGCCGCTGTCGGCTCCACAGCGAGCGCACTGGCGGTTGCAGGGGCCCTCCGCGTCCAGCCAGTGGATCCGGCCGTGCATGGCGTGCTTCTTGGCGTAGAAGGCGATCCAGTCCATGTCCGGCTTGCCTCCCACCTCCTCGTTGGCTCGGATGAGGTAGCTGCAGCTCCCGTCCATCCACTGGATGCCTTCGACGATGATGTCGCCGTCCGTGTCGTGGAGGACGAAGCGTCGAGGCGGGGTGATCGTCTGGTCCTGGTTCGTAGGAGACTCCTTGGTGGGGGTGGGTCCAGCTGGGCGATGCGATGCCAGCGGAGGATCTGCCGTCGTTCGTGGTCCCGGAAGGACACACAGGGTGACGATGATCATCAGGCAGGCGACTCCGGAGTCCAGGTACCCGATGATCATGGAGAGGAAGAGGAGGCCGAGCACCACCATCGTGGGCCAGGCCTTCACTTCGGCTCCTCCTTGAGCGCCTCCAGCTCTGCCACGACCTCGTCGTCTGTGAGCTCGCCGTCCAGGTACTTCAGAAGAATCGGGAGAGACGGGCTGTCGGGGGTCACGGGCCTGCTTGGCGATCTCCTCCAGGATGTGCACCTCTGCACGGAGGCTGACCAACGAGGCCATCGTGCACATAGAGATCGGCATCGGGACGTAGGTCTGGCCCTGGTACTTCTCCAGGTGATCCTTGATGTTGTCGATCAGCTTGGTGGTGTCATTCGGCCGAGGCATCGGTCTCCCAGGGCTTGGTGTCGGGGTGCGCAGGCATCGGGTAGTTGTTGTCCTCACGCCAGGGGATGATCTCCACGTAGGAGTCGCCGCCAGGCTGCCAGACGCCCTGGCAGACGCTCTTGGCCCGCTTCGCTGCGCTCTTGATCGAGGTGAAGCGGGTGGGGCACCCGTCAGCGCGGCCGGTGGTGTACCAGCTCGAGTAGGGGCTGGGTCGGCTGAGCTTCCCTCCCTCGTAGACCCGGCGGATGGCGTAGGGGCCCTCGTAGCCCTCTGGGAAGTTCGGGATGATCCGATCGTGGTCGATCCCGAAGCGGATGCTCACGGTGTGGCCGCGCTGGGTGATCTCGGCGCTTCCGCGCTCGATGTTGTCGGCGAGGCCCGCCGCAAATCCCCTCGAGAGCTGATGCAGCAGCTGGGCACGGTGAGCCCAGATGACCTCCTCGCTGTTCTCCAGCCGGTGCTTCTCCAGCTTCGAGGTGTCCCGTGGACGGGGAGGCAGAGGGGGCCGGCGGACCTGCTCGGTTCTCACGATGACCTCTCGGCCCTCGAAGACCTGGTTCAGCCTGTCGTTCGTCATCTCCCAGCTGGAGGTGTCGTAGTCCTCGACAGTGGGCTTCGCTCCGTACTGACCGAGGGTCGTCGCGATGAGGTGCGCCGCAGTCGTCTTGCCGCTCATCGCGGATCCGGTGATCGTGATCACCAGGGGGTTCTTCACAGCCATCCTTCCTCCTTCTTGATCTGGTTGAAGCGCTCGACCTGGTCAGGCCGCAGCAGCACGGAGTGGACACGGGAGTCGCCGCGCCAGACCTTGAAGCACTCGGAGGGCATGGGCCCCTCGCCTCGGTGCTGGCAGGTGACCTTGACTCCGTTGATCTCGATGTAGTGCGGCACCTCGCCGCTGCCCTGCCAGCACAGGATGCCGATCATGTCGTCGACGTCGTACTCGACAGACTCCTCGAGAAGCCCCTTCCCCTGGTCGTCCACGTCGATCATGTTGTCGTCGTGGTACCAGTCCTTCCCCATCGGCCACGCCTCGTAGAAGGCGTTGATCTCAGCTCCAGTCGCGTTCATCTTCCGCTCCGAGTTGTTCCAGTTACTTGAGTTACTATTGCAGTTCAGACAAGGAGGCACCCCCGATGGAGGAGCTCGTCGTCATGTTCTTCTCGCTGATCTTCGTGATGTGGTTCAACGTCCACGGCGAGTGGGAGCCCAGCGCCTTCGGCCCGGCCGTCATCGTGCGCTGGGAGGAGTGGATCGTCCGCAGGCTCACGCCCAAGGGCGCCTGAATCAGCATGGGCGGGGATCACCTCCGCTCCTTCGAGGAGTGGGTCGGGTCCAGCTCCCGGAAGTTCAGCACAACCAAGGAGGGGGCGAAGAAGCTGGCCCTCCAGCGCAGGAGGTACAATATCAAGATGATCAAGAAGCGCCTCCTCACCGCAGAGCGACGGCTTCGTCGACTCGAGGATGTGGAGATCGAAGAGTGAGCCTCCTGACCAGGAGCCGCCGGGCGGTCAGGGAGAGCCTCCGGCACGTCAAGAGTGTCGTGGATCTCCCCTGCAAGGCCGGGTGCTGGGGCTGCTGTCGTGGCGAGGTCGAGCTCTGGGACGTCGAGACACGGCGCCTGAAGCCCCTCGTGACGCAGGCCGCTCTCGGCCTCCTCAAGGAGCAGGGCAAGGACGCTGATCCCTACACCGCCATGTGTCCGCTGCTGGACCCAGACACCAAGATGTGCACGGTCTACGCCGAGCGCCCCCTGGTCTGTCGAGCCTACGTGGTGGTGTCGCCGGCGGACTTCTGCTACCCAGAGAGGGTAGGCTCTCACGACGTTCACCAGGTCCAGGAGCCCTTGAAGGCTCTGGTGAGGGCGGTGAACAGGCGCGGAGAGACAACCCTACGTCAGTGGCTTTGGTCGCTGATACCGGAGGCGGAGTGAAGGTGATCTTCCTGGACGTGGACGGCGTGCTGGCCCACGACAAGACCTTCAAGAAGAGTCGAGGCCACGAACGTCTCTGGCGCTTCTACTACCAGATCGACGAGGACTGCATGAAGCTCCTGGTGAGGGTGATCCTCTACACCGGAGCCAAGGTCGTCGTCTCCAGCACCTGGCGCAGGGTGGACGACGCCTACCACGCCCTGGCCAAGTCCCTTCGAGTGCACGGAGCTCCGGACAGGCGGTCGACCATCATCGGCAAGACGCCCAGCCTCGACCTCCGCAACGACGCCGGTCTCTGCATCCCCAGCCGCGGCGCCGAGATCGCCCAGTGGCTCAGGGAGCACCCCGAGGTCGAGCGGTACGTCTGCATCGACGACGGGTACATCATGGGCCACCCCTTGGTGCACATCGCCGGCGGCCACTACAACGGCGGCTTCCAGGAGCAGCACGCCAGGGAGGCCATCTCCAAGCTCACGGGTGGGGTCATCAGTGCCTGAATTCCCGGAGACGGCCCACGGCACGCGAGCTCGCTACGTCCGAGGATGTCGCTGCAAGCCGTGCACCAAGGCCAACCGGGAGTACGCCAGGTCTCGCTCTCTGGAGAAGGCCTGGGGCAGGGGGAATCCCCTGATCACCACCGGGGAGCTGAAGGAGCGCCTGTGGCTCCTCAACTCCCGTGGCATCGGACTGCGCACAGTGTCAGAGATCACTGGCATCTCGCGCACAGTCCTCTCTGACATCCGCTCCGGGAAGAAGACCAACTGCCGCAAGAAGACGCGGGACAGGGTCTTCGAGCTCGACATCAGCGAGGGGGTGCGACTGCATGACGCCCAGCTGGTCGACGCCGACCCTACCTGGGTGCTGCTCAACAAGCTGATCGACCTGGGTTGGACCCGGTCTGAGCTGGGCAAGCGCCTGGGCTCCAAGGCCAAGGTGCCCTCTCTACAGATCCGGAAGGGGCAAGTAACTGCCCGGACCGAACAGAAGGTCCAGAGGCTCTACCGGCGGCTCACCACACCTCGCTGGAAGGACGTGAACGTCTGGATCGCGCCCTGCTGTGGGAAGGACCAGGAGGTCAGCAAGCGCCTGAAATTGCGGGTCTGCCCACGCTGCCAGAGGACCATCGAGCAGCCCTTGATGGTGAACGTCAGCGTTTAGATCTCAGGCGGTCGGAAGGTGCCTCCAGAGGCCCTCGTCTCGTCGACCAAGCGGTAGAGCACCTGGTCGACAGCGAAGGGAGGGCTCACAGGCCGCACAGCTTGCCGAGGCGTGTCGGCTTGAAGCATCGCTCGAGCTCGCCCTTGACGCAGACCTCTGAGAGGTTCTCGCACGTGCACTCGTTGCGGTGAGGCCAGATCTCCGTGACGTCCGGGTAGCGCTCCTTGGTCTGCCTCTTGGCTTCCGTGGCCGACGTGGCGTAGGTTAGGAAGCCAGGAGTCTTGTCCTTGTAGAACACCTCCCAGAGCCGTCCAGTCTCAGTCGACATCGGGCAGGCCCTTCGTCGTGATCCGGTCCATGATCTTGGAGACGTGCATCAGTCGTCCTCGTGGCGGGCGCAGAAGGTCTTGTCCTTGGGGATGGGGATGCTGCACTCGAGGCAGCGGTTGATCCCTCGGGTCTTGGGCTTCTTCGGCTTGATGGGCTTCTTCTTGCTCATGTAGATCCTACGGTTGGAGTCGTAAGCTTATGCCCGATCTACAGGCGAAGTAGGGGCGGTGAGGCCCCGGCGCCCAGTAGGCGCAGATCAAGTGTTCCTCCGGATGCCAAAGTCCGCTCTCGCGGTGGAGGTTGGGGATTTTGTTTTGGTGGGGGAGGATGCTTTGACCACCCTCCCCGGACTTGATCTACGCCTACTGACGCCACACCATGCGTGTCATCAGAGCCTTCCAGGTGACTGTCCAGTCTCTCGCCTACTGAGCCATCGCCCTCGGGGAGTCCCGACAGCTGTACCCACGGCGAATCCACGGCGCGGAGAACCCACGCCTCGCGATGTTGAAGGACGAGAGCGCTCGTTCCCTTCAAGTGCTTATGGGTGATCCGAGGCCCGAATTTCAGCCGAAGTTGGATGTAGGGGCCTTGGGTGTGATGCCCGGCGTAGACACGGCTTCCATCCCGCCCTTGGGGGAGACCGCCGCCGAATGGCCTGGATTCTTCAGGGCCTTGATGCTGGGGTTCCGGAACTTGATCACCCCGCCCCCTTTCGAGGTCACCGGCTTGGAGACCTTCATGGGCGCAGTCGCCAGGGCCTTGGCAGAAGTGATCGCCTTGGGGACGCCTCCGGACACCGCCTTCCTTACGCCGGCCATGCCCAGCTTCTCCAGCTCGTCGGCGAAGGCTGCCATCAGGATCGGGTTCATCAAGACCTCCGGAGAGCCCAGAGTAACAGGATCTGGAGGCTCCCAACGACAAGAGGCCCGGTCCTTGCGGATCAGGCCTCCTGAGGCTCCATACCGGATCCGACATCCGGCGGTAGGGTGGGCTGGTCGTCGAGCCCTCGCTTCATCTCCTGCTCGTAGAACCAGTGGAGCTGAGCGCTGTAGTACGGGGAGATCGGGTTGATCCTGGCGCTTGGACGGATCTCACCTGTGTATCGACCAGGCCACAGCGCCACGATGAACGCGATGGCGAAGAGCGCCAGGTAGATGGCCAGGGCCCAGGACATGTTCAAGTCCTACTCCTGACACCCAGGCCCGTCAAGGGGATGTCAGATGCGGCCGGGGATCCGGTACCTGACTGACACGACCCTCTCCCGGACGGATCTACAGGTGCTGCAGCGCACGAAGTCCTCCCGCCGCTCATGCGGTCGCCAGACGTGCTCCTCGCAGTGTTCGTCCACGCAGAAGCTGCAGCCGAAGTCGTAGCACCAGGAGCAGGGCTCCTGATCTTCCTCGTACTCCAGCAGCTGCTCGAGCTCGTCGATGAGAGCTCTGGCTTCCTGGTTGGTGGGGGCGTTGACCCCGTTGGCCTTGTGGGGCTTGCACAGCAAGCAGCCGGTCCTCTGGTTCTTCGGACGGCCTCGTCGATGGTGTGACACTCGATCACCTCCTTGTCCAGTTCAGGACAGGGTTGTGATCTCCGCTGAGGGGTAGGTGCTGCGCATCGACAGAGCCTACTCTGCCTCCACCTGCTCCGCGACCCAGAGTGCGTAGGCGATGCCGTCGTCAGGGGAGCAGATGCCCGCCTCGACCGCCTCCATGAAGCTCTCGTAGGGCAGCATGGAGGGTCGGGTGCTGAGCTCCGTCTCGTAGAGCTCGAAGGCCGGCTGCTCCCACTCGGCAGGAGCGAAGCCCTGGGCAGCTAGGTCCTGGTCCCGCATGAAGGCGATGAGGATGCGCAGATCGTCGTTGACCTGGGCGATCTCAGCGGTCTGCAGCTTCACCTCCACCATCACCTGCTGAGGCGGCATCTCTTCGATGATCTCCTCGTCCTGTGCCCAGGAGGGCGGCGCACAGGCCAGTAGGACTGCCCAGAACATCAGCGGCTCCGGAGCAGCGAGCCGAGGTCCTCGATGCCCTTCTTGATGTGGGGGAGCTCCGCCTTGATGGAAGCCAGGGACTCTCGGATCTCTCCGCTGGAGTCGTCCTGCGCCTCGAGGTCTGCCTCGACCTTCGCCAGGCGGGTCTCGAGGTTCTTCTGGGTGAGCTGCACTTCGGTCAGGTCGGCGTGCATCGTGTAGAACATGCCGTAGCCGCCGACGACGGCCGCCAGGAGCAGGCTCTGCAGGGCCTTCCAGATCCACTCAGGGATGTAGACGCCGCCGGACGGGGCCGAGGGCTGGGGGATCGGGACTTCATCGGTAGGGTCAGGCACTCTCGGCCTCCACGACTTGGAGTTGGGCAAAGCCGGCGAGGCGTAGCTTTCGGGCCAGCCGGGCTCTGCCCCCGTTCTTGAGGCGCCGGATGATGGTGGGCTCGTCCTCCTCGAAGCCGGTGGGCTCGTCGTCGAGGTGTCCGAAGATCTCGGTGACGGTGTCCAGGCAGCGAGAAGAGGCTGTTTCCGCCTCCGCGATCTCTGGACGAGGGGCAAGGGCGGTGGCTGGCTTCTTCTGAGCGCTCACTGGGACAGCTCCTTGAGCTTGCGGGCGACGGTCGAAGTCGCCTCAGCAGTGGTCTGAACCCCCCGTGAGATCGAGACCTGGTCGACCTTGAGCTGACGCACGGTGAGAAGCATCTCGTCGATCTTCTCAGCTTGCAGGCGTCGTTGCACGACCAGCTCCGTATCCAGGAGACCAGAATGTAGCTCGGCTACCAGTCTCTCATGCTCGTGGTGGTTGCGTGTCAACACCTCGACCCGACGGAACAGGAGCTTCATCTGATCGTCCCAGGCATTGACCAGGCGCAAGGCTTCACGGTCTGCTCGGATATGGTCCTTGAGCTCGTCGACGATGCCCTGCTGACCGGAGATCATGCTCTTGATCTCGGTGCGCATCTCCCTCCAGCCGTCTGGGACGGGGAGGGTGCTGATCTCCTTCGGAGGGTCGCCGGTCTTGATGCCGGCCTTCAGGACCGCGGCGATGGTGCCGCCGATACCTGTGATCAGGGCGGCCGCTGCTGCAAGCACGGCGTAGGCCGTCTCGATGGTGCCTGGCTGGGCAGCGATGTCGGTAGCGGTGGACGGATCCATGCGTGGTCTTCCTACTTCAACGGGAGGGATCCCCTTCCGCAAGAACAGACCACGGGGCAGCTGCCGTAGAATAGCGCCCACATGGGCTTCAGACCACAGGCTAAACGGGCGACACTGTCGCCCTGGACGCTATGAGCGCCCTGTTCGTCCCGAGGGGTGGGGGTTTTCGCGCTACTCCTGCTGGATGCTGGCGGCGCTCTTGCGGCAGTCCTCGTAGCTGGCGAGGTAGAACTCCCCCTCGTACTCGACCACGGTCCGCACGTACATGTCGCCCGTGTTGCAGTAGGCGAAGACCGGGCTGTCGAAGTCGGCCTCCTCCCCGATCGAGACGATCTCGACTCCGCAGGTGCCGATGAGCTTGTCGATCACCATGATCTTGGAGGGCTCTCCGTGCATCTCCCGGTAGAGCTCGTCGAACTGCGGGAGCTCGTCGACGTCGATGGTGCCGGTGATGATGGCCATGACCGCCTTGGCCATGTCCTCGTCCACGTCCTTCATCCAGTGCATCAGACGGTCGACGCTGGGCTGAGCCTGTACGGCTCCGTTGCAGCGCAGCACGTCGTCCTGGCACCGCATGCCCGGAGCGTCGTTGAAGTCGCAGGTGCAGCCGAGGCGGCGCATCCCCGAGCTGGTGAACCAGGTCATGAGAACTCCATGGGGTCAGCGAGGATGTCTTCGACGACCTCGTCGGGGGTCTCGCCGGCGAAGTACCGGTTGGTCAGGGGGTAGGGGTTGTCGGCGAGGGAGCCGGACGGGATGCCCAGCCGGTCCATCAGGAGTTCGTCCAGGTGGTCGAACCACTCGGTCATGGTCAGGGGTTCGCTCATCAGGGCGCCTCCAGCGTTGCGAGCACTCGCCGCGCCCAGACGCGGTCGGACTCCATCTCGCCGTCAGACAACTCGCCATAGGGCGTGGCGATCTGACGGTTCCAGCGGTCCACAGACTCAAGGCACCGGTCTTCGGCGTCATCGGAATACCCGTTGTCGTACCTGTCCTGCATCAGGTCCAACGCTGGCTCCATCACGTCCAGAATGTGCCGCGTCCAGTGCGCCCACTGCTCGTGTTCGAGTTCGGCGAGACGCTCCAGCGTCTCGGCGTCGTCCAGGTGCGCGACCCTCGCCCGTGCATCCTGGGCCTCGGGGGTGTCGAAGTGCCCAGGGGTCAGGCTGGCACCCTTGTAGCCGCCCTGGGCAGCCCTGGCGGGGTTCTCACGCCGAAGGTGCGCGACGGGCACCGTCATTTGGAGTCCGTCGAGCATCGCTTGGGTGAGGGTGTGGATCTGGGGACGCACGTACCCACGCCGACCCTCCAGAGCCATCTTGGTGTGGATGACGTACTCCCGGATCTCCGGTTTCTTGTCGATGATCACCACGTTCCCCAGATCCTTCCAGGAGAAGGAGTCCAGGTCCTCGACCTGGAAGCTGAGGAGCCAGATCTTGCCGCCCTTCTCCACCCTGAGGTTGATGGGGTCGACGTTGTCGGGATCTCCGAACAAGGCCTTCTTCACGTCGTCGATGTTGTGTGGCCGGGAGAGGTCGATGTAGGTCTGGGGCAGCACCTCGACGGCGGACTCCCAGACCTTCGTCTCCAGCTCCTCGAGCGTCACAGAGTCACCGGCTCAGGCTTCGTGGGCTTGGGCTGACCGGTGGCGGTCTCGTCCGGGTAGAACGTGATGCTCTCCAGGTGAGGGGCCGTGGCCAGGAACAGCGCGACGTACTTCTTGAGCTCGTCGAGGGTGGGGATCTCCTTGGAGCCTTCCTCCTGAGCCTTCCTGCTCCGCTTCTTGGTGAGCTTCTCGGCCACGTGGGCCTTGTGCCAGGTCTGCCACTCGTCCTCGGTGAGGGTGTCGTAGAGCATCCCGCGGAGCTCCTCACGGGTGAGGGCCTGCATGGTCTGGCCTTCGACGCCGGCGACGGCCTTGACGTAGCGAGTGAAGTTGATCACCCGTTCCTTGGCGCGGCTGGAGCGCTGCAGGCCCATGAACACGCGGGTGTCCAGGAACCGCGTGGTGTGGTTGTTGACGCCCTCCTTGACCTCGGCCCCTTCGGGGAACTCAAGGAACTTCTCGAAGTCCCTGGTGCTCATGCCAGGGTTGCGGACGAGCAGAGGGATGATCAGACTCATCTCCTTCTTGATCTGCTCGGTCTTCTTGTCCTTGTGGGCCTTGGTCGTGAACTTGGCCTGGCCCGTTTGATCTGTCGCTCTCATGGAATCTCCACTCCGGTGTGCCAGTCGTAGCGTTCGACCAGCGCGTTCATGTCCAAGGGCTCTTCCTCATCTTCGTCCAGCTCGAAGCAGACGATGAGGATCTCCCCGCTCTGGAAGCCCTTCGAGAGGATGTGCTTGCGGGTCACCTGGTGAGAGGCGCCCTGTGCCCAGGCGGTGCCTGTGGCGAATTCGTAGACCCCGGCCGCGAGGACCCAGAGGACCGCCCAGCCTTCCTTCCAGCGGACGATCTTGAGGTTCTCCACGTCGAGCTCGAACGGTGGCTCCGGGCCTGGCTTCAGTTGGTTGATCTGCGTCAAGATGCCGAAGACGATCACTACAGCTCCAGGATCTCGGGCGGGACGTACTCCTTGAGGGAGCCGTAGCCGTGCCCAGAGGTGCGACGGAAGTCCCTCCGCCGGGGGTTCTCCAGAGCCCACTCGAGCACGTCCCCGAAGCGTCCCTCGACGACTCCGATGAGCTTGGGCTCGACGGCCTCGAAGCTCGTGCCGGTGGGGGTGGGTGCGCGGACCTCGTCGAGGGTCTCTCTGTCGTACATCCGTTCACCACCGGTCTGTTGTTCTACTACTTGCGTGCCTTGCGCTGGTCGATCTTGGTGCGCGCTGGCGCGGCCGGAATGCGGACGAGCCCGGCGTACTCGCCAGGACCATCGCCGACAGCGTCGAGCCGTGGATCCTTGGCCGCATCCAGCCAGCAGTCAGCGCAGACCATCGCGGTTTCTGGCGCTGGACGCTGTCGCGTTGGCTTCGTCCTGATGG
>Ga0208299_1002024_pt1 | contig 14259 bp, 18 predicted proteins | sample 15_taG_FD_184089 | JGI IMG/M metagenome (GOLD analysis project Ga0208299, IMG submission 184089) | Marine viral communities from the Subarctic Pacific Ocean - 15_ETSP_OMZ_AT15312 metaG (SPAdes) (version 2) | ecosystem: Environmental > Aquatic > Marine > Oceanic | place: Pacific Ocean | collected...
AAAATATCATCTAACCTTTCTGTGCAAATAACTGATGTGCGGCGCTTGAGGCCGATGACTCTATAATTTTTTTCGAGTAATAGTTCTGCAAGATATGAGCCGTCTTGGCCAGTTATGCCAGTTATTAACGCCGTTTTCAAGACACCCCTCTCAGGTTTGGATACTTTAATATAACCCATTTGTAAGTTTCTGTCAAGGATTTTTTTAAATCTGTGTAATTTTCCTGTCTCCAGCCAAGCTCAATAAGTTTAGAATTATCTGATGGCTTTCTGTGTTGGCCCATTGGCTTCGAGGTGTCCCAGACAATCTTCCCATCGAAGCCAACTATTTCTGCGATCATCTCAGCAACTTCTTTAATTGAATATTCTTGTGTGTTGCCAACATTTATTGGCTCTGGCTCGTCGTAGTGCTCTAGCAGGAATAGTAATATCTCAGCCAGATCTTTTGAGTAGGTAAACTCTCTAAGCGGAGAACCATCTCCCCACAGGACAACATCTTCGTTGCTTAGTTTTGCTTCATGCATCTTTCTCATTATCGCGGGGATGACATGAGAGTTTTCTAGGTCGTAGTTATCATTTGGGCCAAATAGATTATTTGGGATCGCCGTTATGAAATTACACCCGTATTGCTGTCTATATGCCCTAGATTGAACATCTAGCATTCTTTTAGCATATGCATATCCATAATTTGATTTGTGGGGTCGACCGTTGTGGATTTGTTCTTCTGTAAGTGGGTAGATAGCGTTATTGGGATAGACACAAGTAGAAAGAAGAGAAACTACTTTCTTGGTACCGAAATCTTTGGCACACTTTAAAACGTTTGTGTTTATCTGAATATTTTCTTCATAGAAGTCGGAAATGTAGTCCGTATTTGCCTTCACTCCTCCAACTTTGGCAGCCAAATGAATTACAGCATCTGGCCTGTATTCTGCGAACAAGAGACTTGTAGACTGAAAATCTCTAAGATCCCCGTCTTTTGAACTTACGAGCACAAGATCATGCTCTGTTTTTGCCTTTTTGAGTGCCGAACCCAGCATGCCTGTCCCCCCTGTTATCAGAATCTTCATATTATTTTTTTGCATATTTCATAACAGTTGGGTAATAATAATTATCAAAATAAACTTCAGGCTTATGGTTTTCTTCATAATCTTTATATGCGCGAAGAGCATAATCTTTATACCTATCATTTTCGAGCATGTAGATTATTTTATTCTCAAGATCTTGAAAGTCATCTTGGATGGTGCAGTAATCAGTAAACGGAGTGTGTTCCCTTGACACTGACTTGTTTCTCATTTTCGGCATTATAATTGCTGCCTTGCAACTAGCTAATTCCCAGATTCTCCACGCATCGTATGAGTTGCCATAATAGTGCAAACCAATCTTGCTACGATTGGCCATCTCCCTAAAACTTTTGGAGGGAGTGCCCAAATGAGGGAAAGGTGAAAAGTCCAAAGCCCACTTTAAGTGTTTTAGGCTGCCTTCTGATAGCTTTATTAAGTGATCGTTGAATGGGCGTCGTCTTGGGTTTGTCATGTTACCCATAAATACAACATCATATGGTCGGGGCGCATCCACAATAGAGTCGTCCCGTATAGAGTGAATAGGGAAGTGAAAAGGCTCGACAGGGGTACCGGGCCAAACATTAATAGTTTGTCTTGTGAGTTCTCTTTGCATAATAAGATCAGGACGTCGAGTGCTCCATGTTTGAACATGTTCATGGTCAGTAGTGTCGTGTTGTATTAAAAAAGATTCTTTAAAATATTCATTTATCAAGTGGTTTGTTACGGGAATCGTACTCGGCTCGTGTAAATATAAAACAACATTCTTATATGTGTGTGTGGTGCCATTTCTAAGTATATTTTCTGCAAATGTGCTTAAGCTTTTTTCATCTACGATGTCAATGCTGTGGCCGTTTCTCGCGAAAGATTCAAATAAAAAAGTAGAATTCTTAACAAAAGAATAATTAAAAAATAAAAAATCCTTCATTTTCTCTCCATACCTTCAAATAATCTAGTATTGTATTTTTGTTGTTGCATGTAGTAGTGCAAATCTTCAGTTAGTTCTTCCATTTTCGTTTAAACTCCTTTATTCCTCAATATCATATTTATCGCCCGGCACAGAAGGCACTTTAACTACCAACATTTTGCAATCCTCTAAAAACACAGGATCTGCCACTGTGTTTTTTTCTATAACGAACACCTGACCTTTTTCAATGGTCTGGCCGCAGACCTGCATCTTCCCTTCGATCAGCAGATTGTATTCATCCGCTATCTTATGAATATGGGGGTGCCAAAACTCTCCCTTTGAGTGAGTCAGCAACCCAACTTCAAAATCTGGTGTTTTCAAAAGCGTTGGCTCAAAGTTACCAATAAACCAACCTCTAAAAAAATCTTCTAAATTATAAACTTTCACAATATTTCTCCAAAAAAGACTTAGGTCACCAAGAAAACGCAATATTAATCCCGTGGATGGGTATTAGTATTTTTCACTTCACTTGGCTTCCTTAATAATATTCTCTAACAAAAGAGGATAATCTGTACAGACACCCCCAATAAAGGGCGGCAATCGAGACACTAGATCGAAAGTGGGCGCGCCGGACAAAACGACTATACCATTATTTAGATAGACTCCCGGAAAGCACCACAGGACACCATGGGATGTCAAAGCCACTTTATCGCTTTCGTGCCAAAACCAATTTAATTTCGTAATACTTAATCTCTCTACCGCGCTAATGTTCTTGCAATGTAAATACATATCATCACTAAAGAAGCTTTCATCGACCTCATATGCCGGATTATCATGCCCCAAGTACCATTTTTTATCAATGTTCCAAACATCAACCTCTACTTCAAAACCCCTATTTGTGGCTTCGGAAAGATAATCAGGATGGTTTTCTCTACTAGGATTTGGGCCTGAAGTATTGCCTCTGTGGGAAATTAGACGCATCTTAATATCCTCGATCTCGGGCGTTGAAATAAGTCCAACGAACTAGAGGTGTTTCTTTCGCTAGCACAGGGAGCTTCCCTCTTTTCTAATCCATACTTATCTGTCGTGCCAATTAACCCATGTAAGCAAAATGCAATTTTCATCTTTCTCCTCTGTAGGTCTATTAAATGACCTATCTTTTATATGCCCTTATAAACTGAATTTGGTCTTTTTCATTGAAGCCTATTATATCTGCAACGTGTAAGATCTCATCGTCTATTTTTAATTTCATTTCACATGTAAAGATTCCGGCTTGATCTTCGTGAATGTGTAAAATATCTACCTCTATATCTTCAACTTGCCCGAAAATATTAGAAAATATTTTAATAACTTCTTTTTTGCCGCGAATAGGGCCAACATTCCAGTCCGTCAGCACACAGTCGTCTGATAACAAAGTCTCGATGCTTTCTAGATCCTTCTCAGAAAAAAAATCTAAATAATCTTCGACATTCTGAGATCTGATGATATTATCAATTACTACGTCTTTCATTTTTTTTCACCTATATTTTAATGGTATTTGCACGTCGAAGAAATTGTAATTTTTATGTACATATTCTTTTTCGCCAACATCAATTGTTTCTTGCTCAGATTCATAAATTGCTTCTACTGGACACTCTGACAAGCAGGCGCCGCACTCTATACATTCATCCGGATTTATATATAGTTGTAGTCCTGACAGCTTTGCTTGCGCTTGCAAGTCGGGCACTTCTGCGCCGGATCCGGTTGTGTCGATTGGTCCATGTATGCAGCCGACTGGGCATGCCTCGACACACCCCGTATCGCAGACCCCTACACATTTACTTCCCACCATAAAGCTCATTCTGACGTCCCTAAGTCGGATGCATTTCCCGGATACATTTCTTTTTTAAAGTCCTTTTTTGCTGCTGTCAAACCTTTGTCTTTGTGAAGAGGAAAAAAACCAGCATCGCCGGGCTTAGTGCCGGGTAACTTTATTTTTGAATTTATAACCTCGTCGAGTCCGGAAGATTCAGATTTCCACCACTCTTCTTTTTTTCTAAAGTCCCATTGAGATTGGCCGATCTGTATTTCATTATATAGCGGCAAAAGTATTTTTTCGCGAATCATCTTTGCTTCAAAAGTTGATTGATCCTCTTGCATTTCAATTAATTTGTGATATTCCTCTGGAAGCTTCATGTATAATTGAAATGATTTCATAAGATTCTTTAGTTCTTGTTTTGTTATTTGTGGCATATTTAATTGCGAATCTGATCTGTATACGTCTTCGTGTTTACCTTGATCTTCATCTATAATTCCTCTTTCGACGCAAAGTTTTCTCAAGGGCGAGCCGCGATATGGGTGAAAAAATGTGACCGTAGCACTAGTGGGTTGAATTTTTTTATTTAAGTTTATGGTATCAAAAATATCAGATCTTTCTTCGTCGGGCAGCCCAATAATATTAAATGAAGAGCACCTAATTTTATGCTTATGAGCTAAATTAAAAACCCTTACTACGTGCTCATCATCATAATTTCTTTTTAAGACCTTTCTTCTAATACGGTCACTGCCAGATTCTACGCCACAACAAACGTTTCGAAGGCCTGCGTCGACTGCCATGGCAAACGGTTCCTCTCGGACGAGCCTAGGCTGCACATTGATGGAGAATGGCAGGTCGACCTGCTCCTTATATAATCTACAAAACTCCTCCATAATTTCTGGCTCGTGCAATGGAAATATGTCGTCAACGAACATTAAGAAGTTTAAGTTATACTTTTCTTTAAATTCCGCTAATTCTTTTACCAAAAGCTTTGCATCTTTTTTTCTATAATACTGTTTTGCGGTTTTTTTGGCCATCTTATAAAATGTCTCATTCGCGCAATAACTACATCTGAATACACAGCCCCTCGTCCACACGACTGTTGCCATATTATACATCCTTCCGCCAAGAGGGCGAAGAAAATGCCTAGGATCAAAAATGCTTAGATCGGGAGCTAGGCCTTGAAGAATGTCCGGTAGGCCTACTAAGTTTTTATGAACAATCCCATTTTCTTTATAGTTTTTATCTTTAATCCAGAAGTTTTCAATTTTATAAAGATTTTCCCAACCATCTAATCCGTGTTCCTCAAATGTATCACACAAATCTACCAACCTTTCCTCGGCCTCGCCTCTACCTACAATATCAACACAATCTTCAGCAATTATGTCTTCTGGTGCTAAGGTGGCAAGAGGGCCGCCGCTAACCGTAGGCACGTCTGGGCGGATCTTTTTGCAGTGACGTAAGAGTTCCATTCCAAAATTATGATTTGGGTCGACGGTAGAAATACATATCATATCTGGATTAAAAGCATTGATTTCGTCTTCTAGTGCGTCGAAGACATTAATATCTTTTTCGACCAGACCCAGCTTTTCAAAATCCGGATTTACAACTTGAAGATTTTTCTCTCTAAGTGCGTCATCGTTATCTACATTGCCACAGCGAACGAATGTAGTGTCGAATAATTTAAACTCGTGGCCAGCGTTTTTTAAGTATGCCGCAAGATATCCGATACCCAAAGGGGCACGAGTAACCATCACTTTATTTGGATATATCATTAAAACTTTCATTTTTTCTCTGCTAAAAATCGATTTAAATCCTCGGGAGTGCCAATACCCCACATTTTATGCACATAAAATGGTATTAACTCTTTTCCATCATTTATTAACTCATTGTAAACGGGAGCAATATAAAACTCATTATTAACTCGGACATTTTTTTCAATCATCTGTTCAGCATACTTAACAAAGTCCGATCCCTTGCGGTACCAATAGATCCCGCATGTGGCGATATTAGAAATTGGCTTCTTTTCCGCCACTTCAGTGACATATCCGCGGGAATTTGTTTTCACAAACGACCACTTAGGGTGAACTGCGTTAAAGGAAAACACTATTGCATCGACGGTTGTCAGTTCTTTTAGTGCATTAAAGTTTTCAGGACTGTATTGTATAATTTGATCTGAGTTTGCAATCAGCAAATCTTCATCAACATCAATCAGTTCTTTTGCTAAGAGCGCTGTGCAGGCGGCGCCGGCCGTGAGTTCATCCACTACGACATATTTATATTTTCCGTTTGTTATTCTCCCAAGCGTGTCAAGGATCCCACTATAATTTTTTATGTGGGCCTTGCGAATCAGAAAAATATATTCACAGTCAAAATCCAAATTCTCAACAACCGCCTGTATCATAGGGCGCCCATTTACATCGATTAATGGCTTGGGGAATGTATACCCTTCTTTTGCAAATCTAGATCCTTCTCCGGCCATTGGTATTAAAATTTTCATAAACTTTTCCTTAAGTTATTCAGTGCTGGTGTTAAGATTTTCATAAATATCTCTTTAAGTTTTCTAAAGAAACATCATTCGGGCCGGAAACTTGTATCACGTTAGCACCACTTGCTCGTGCAGACCGCAGACCTTTCGGAGAATCCTCAACAATAAAGCACATGTGCTTTTTTACAGCATATTTCTCCATTAAAAAACTATATCCCTCTGGGTCTGGTTTCGGCCTTTCAACATCTTGGTTCGTTAAAACAAAATCAAACAATTCCAAAACACCGGTCTTTAGCAGCATTAGCTCCGCTGTCTGTCGGATACTATTAGTATAACAACAAACGATATATCCTTCATCCTTTAAGAAGTTTATTAAATCAACCTTCTCTTTCCGGAAAGAAGCTCTTTCATTGATAATGTCAATAGTTTTTTGCTGCTTAGACTCATAAATAGCTGAGTGCTTGTTCTCCGGAACAACGCCTTTATTGGATAATATCTCCAATTTTACCTTTGTTGGGATTCCGTTAAAAGTCTTGATATGTTCTTCTTCAGATATCTGATGGCCACAAACTTCCAATAGCGCTGCGTTTAGGGCATCTTTGTGCCACTCACATGCATCAACTAGAACCCCATCTAGGTCAAATATAAACATTCTATTTTTCATTTAATTTCCAAATTGTTGAATCTATTTTTATACTCAAAGTGACAACTCTTGTCGTAATACTGATAATCATATTTTTGCTCACAGCCAATTGAAAACTTGCCGGAGATATCAGACAAGTTTAAAATTTCTACATTTTCTACAATAAACTTATCATATTCGAATTTTGGAAAGTTTTCTACTGTCGAAGCATATCCCACCTTCTCTGTCATATACTTATAAAACATCCATTGTTCAGTGCATCTTGGTAATGCCCGGAGGAAGTATTCCTCTTGCTCCTTGGTAAAATATGAAAATAGTTTAATCATGTCTCGCTTGCTGCCTAGGTGAAATAAGTCCCCAAATCTGCAAAACCACTCCCTATTGAAGCGAGTATGCTCTCTTGACATCATATTTTTTCCTCCCCCAAACTTTCCAGCATTAGAGCAAAAACCAGACATAGGTAAAGACATTATGCTAGAAAAACAAACCTTGCCTTCCTTATAAAGATGGAAGGGCGGCGTAACAAAAGGTACATCACTCCTAATCACAAAGATCTTCTTTTTTTCCGTCTCTTTTAGTGCGCTCATGACACTCATCATAACCCTTTTGATGCTCTGAATTGGTGAGTGCTGTGGATCTTTGGATAAAACAATTTCTACACCCTTTAGTTCGGGTACCACTGTCCCTTCCCATGTGGAATAAATTATCTCACCATCATATGTCTTTCTAAGTTCTTTTATGGTTTGTGTCATGTAGTCAGTCGGCAAACCCCTTATGATAACACAACAGTCCCTATATTCTTCTTTAGCAATATCAATCATGATTCTACCAATATCCTATTTATAATACATTGTATATTATGCCCGATCTGAGGCTTGAATTTAAAAGCTGCGTATCCTTCATCTAATCACCTTTTATTACTCTATAGCTATCGCTATCAAAATGTTGGGTTGAAAACTCGAACAATTCACTGTCTTCGAGCGCTAGCATCTGATGCCTTAAGCCTCTATAAACATGAAAGTTATCGCCCGGCTCTAATATCACTTCTTTTGCTGTTTTCAAATCATCCTCTACATTAAATATAACACGAAGTTTGCCAGATTGCAAGTAAAAAACTTCATCTTTCTTAATATGATAGTGCCACGAACACTTCTTTCCCTTGTTAAAGAACAATAGTTTTCCACAATATTCTTCACAATTCACTATCCACTTTTCCCAGCCCCAACCCTTTGTAACGAATTTAATCGGTAAAGAAGTCTTCATCTCTGCACCCCTTATCGTCAATGTAGATATCTCCTGCTGCTTTTCCTAAAAACAAGCCATGGTGTTTTATACCCCACTCAATTATTTGTTGTTTTGTAAAATCATAAAAAGCTTCAACAGCAAACTTTTGAGAGTTTCCGCTGCGCCCCATGCCGCGAGCGGTCTGAAGGTATATCGTATGTCCGTCATCATATAGGTCATTTACTTTTTTGATTCTCTCTATCATGGGCACAGAGCCACTATAATCTCCATTGTTTGTGCGACACAGTGTGTTGTCAATATCAAATACATAAGTCATTTATATCTTTCTCCGTTAAAACATACGTTCCAGCCTTGGATACCGATAGGGAAGCGCACATGTTTGCTATCCGGATAGCCTCTGTCATGTTGTCATGTTTCAAGAACCCATACACTAGAGATGCTAAAAATACATCTCCGGCGCCGCAGACATCAAAGACATCAACTACATCTGTTTCAAAGACCCTGCCTCTCCATCTGGCTCCGTTGGGACCTAGGGTCACAATAACATCCTGTGTCAAACCTATAGTCGCAACCTTGGACTCGGATTCATTGATCTTTATAATACAACCCTTGAAGCAGTCAAGTTCTTTCTTTTTGGAATCCACAAATATCGGCGTCTCTGGTGGCAACTGGCTTTGTAATAACCTAAACGTTTCCGAAGTAATGGAACCCTTGTCATAGTCGCTGACAACCACAGCGTCATAGGTTTTGGACACCGCGGGCAATACGGGGTCGACAGGCACACTCTCTCCTTCGTCATGACGAAACAACTGTTGGCCGTATCTATCGTCTATGAAGCGATGTTTTCTAATCTTTTCACTGTTGTGAATGTGCTCTACCTCCATACCAAAACTCTTTAAATTCGCCTCAACGTTTGATGACATACCTTGTTTAACTTCTTGCCTAAATTCCTTAAAAATGGGAACCGGAGCTTCTGGGCTCATCCTTTCGCATGTACCATAGTGATATACATCTTCGCAAGAATCACCTACTAGAAGAATGTTCCAAGATTTTTGTCGTTGAATATCCATCAATTTTCCTATAAAACATTATTTCTTTCACATATTGGGAGCCAATAACTTTCTTATTTTTATAATCAGATCCAATAACCATGGTCACGGCGCCGCTGGCCAAAACCTTTGCTTCTAGCTCCTCATCGGAATCAAACCTAACAACACGATCAATATATTTTATCGACGTCAGTATCTCAACCCTATCTTCCAACTTGTTTATGGGGCGCATGCGGCCTTTAGATTTTCTAATCCTTGCATCACTGTCTATTCCGACAACCAAAACGTCGCCGAGCGATTTAGCATATTTGAACAATTCAATGTGGCCGCGGTGCAATATGTCAAAACACCCATTTGTCCAGATTACTTTATTCATAGATAACTTTCCAATTATTTTTATATAATGGGTTCATATTTTCTTCGCGGATATATCTGTGTATAAATTTCTTTTTATGCCTTACTTCGCTGATATGATCAATGTAGCAAGAAAAAGAACTGTCCATGCAATGTATCTCAGTGCTTGCGAGTATTACAGGCTTGTAGTCAAAAATTGTATAATTTGCACTTTTACCCAAATGATGATCTGGTCTAAAGATATCGTAACTCCCTATGAGTGATTGTCGAATCTCCAGATCTCTGCTAACATCATCATGCACAAAACTAAACGCTTGTGTCCCTTTAAAGCTTGGAGACGCAGCCGGCCGGTCAGGTATATAAAAGCTTGACCACCTTTTTTTATAATCAACGGCCGCGGACCTATAAAACCATTGACAGAAGTACTCCCCCTTTTGAGGAGCATCTGAATCGGAAAATATTCCAAATTTCATAACATTTTTATGGTGCTGCGAGGCGTTTATCATATCTACATCACCAGAAACCGGCAAAATCTTCACTCTCTGTTCGACGTCGCCGAACATCCTAGAGACATTTGAAACATTATGAATCTTAACAGGATAGTTTATAATATCATACCTATTGAGCAACTCTCTTACTAGGCCATTCGTAATTATATGATCTCCCAATCCAAGATGATGACACAAAAACACTTCTTTCATCTATTGCACCAAGACTCTAGCGCCCTCAAATGCTCAACGACTGTTTCTTCATTTTCATCAAACACTTGTCCAACAAATTCTAAACCTATTCTTTCCGTGGGAAATCTATTGCTGTTGAAAATTTCATCATGCGTAATGCAATCATTACTATAAAACCTCCAGATGTAATCTCTCAAAAAAATTTGATCGTAATGATACTGCTCTTTATTGTGATAAATCGACAGCATATCGGTCATGTTTAGCGTAAATCTTTTCTTATTAATTCCCCACATGCCGGCTAATATCGGAAAACCGCCATGGTGAGGATGATCCTTCATTACGTGTAGAGTTTTCCCAGACTTAATCCACTCTTCTACTGCTGAAGCTTCTCTATCGTTTAACCTAGAGTCTGTATCTCTAAAAATAACATGTGTAACTCCATCATCGTCAATTGCCCTAAATCTTTCAACAGTGAATTTCCAATCACCACTAGTGTCGATTTGTACAACATCAGAATATTCTGATAACTTCAATACCACATCACGCGGTACATCATTGGCACAATAAAAGCGGGGGAGCCAATCTCCGTAAATTGATGCTGCCAATCTTGAATTCTCTATTGCGCCGGCTGTATATTTTGGATCATCGCCCCATAGGCAGAAAGAAATTATTTTCACTGGGTGGTTTTCGGTGAGCCAGATATCTGCTCAAGCTTGCTCATGTAGTTTTTAAAAATCTCCCTCTCGTGCTCTTCCTTCCATGAGTCATGATCGGGGTCAGTAGACATTCCGGTTGGGTTAAAGTAATAAACGCCCAGTATTTCATCACACTTTTTAAATTTAGATCCACCGAAGGTGCACCTCAACCAAAAGTCCCAGTCTCCAGAGGATTTATAGTGTTGATTAAAAAATCCATGTTTATCGTGCACTGACACTCTCCACATAGGATTGTTATGTGGCAAGTTTGCCCTCAACATGGCTTCCTTTGAGAATTGTTCAAAGTTATACCTCTGGGCGTCCTCTTTTACATCCTCCCACATAACATTTGGCTCATGGGAAACATAAGAATCATTATAAACTAAGTCGACATCCGGGCTTGCAAATAAAAGTTTTGCTTGTTTTTCATATGCCCATGCCGGTCGACGATCATCACAGTTTACGTTTGTCACAAACTCTCCAGTAGACATCTTGATTGCCATGTTCCAAGTATCGTAGATTCCGGGATCTTCCTCTAGTCGATGATAGACAATGTTGTTTGGATATTTTTCAACATATCTTTTAATCACTTCCTCTTCATAATCATCGCCAGATTTATTCGCATTAAGTATTATCCACTCACAGTGGGATTCAAAAATAGTTTGTCTAGTGACATCCTCCATCAACTGATCAATGTATTCCTCGGCACCATACACTGAGGTAATAAGAGAAATCTTCGGAAGATCTTCGATTGAGACTGTTTTTGGCTGTTTCCCAATTGACCTTTCCACAAACCTCCTCATAATACTCTGCTCTTCAAAGTTCTTAAGAATCCAGCTTTGCAAAACAACAGCTTTTTTCTGCCATTTAGAATACTGCTTACGCACCTGACGGAGCCTCATCTTATAAGACCCCTCTTCTGGATAACACCATTGGGCGTCTTGTTCGATAACGCCTGGCCAAACTGCTGACGGGTGGACGGGGGCTATACCATAATCAACCTCTGCAAAATAGGGATGCTTGTCTTTTGACTTTCCTTTTCCTTTTTTTGACTTAAGTGGAGCATAAAGAAAATCACACTGTCCGGACCAACCTGGAGCAATGACAGGGAGGCCGCTATAGGCCGCCTCGAAGAGCGGTAGGCCGTAGCCCTCGCCATGAGTCAAAGACACCATTGCTTTTACTTGCGGGTGCACATAGAGAGAATGCATTTCTGCGTCTGTTAAGTCTCCGTGAAGAAGATAGACTTTGCATTTTCTCTCTGGATACTTTGCTAAGACATTTGAAATCATTTTCTGTGTATGTTCACGATCTAGAATACAGCCGTTCTTGATAAAAGTTTTCACAACAAGACCGACCTTTTGATCAATATTTTCCTCGACAAACCACTTGATAGTGTTTTCCATATTCTTTCTTGGGCCTTGTTGTGCCACAGCAAGGAAGTTGAAGTCGTAATCAAGGTTTAGTTCGAGTTCTGGTAGTGTCTCATAAATCTTTACTGGATAGTGAACGATCTCTATTGGTGTGGTGCATGCCAAAGTCATTGGCTCGCCAGTTTGACTGTTCTGGCCTTGGTATTTCGTATTGTCAAAACCCCACTTAGAGTGTTTTGAGATGGTAATAATTTTATCCATCATGTTTGCCTTCTCAAGCCAAACAGGAGCAACCTTTGTGGTTTCTATTCCCGCTGTTACTCCGATATTAATGGGTGCAAGCTGTTCCCATTCGTTGGGAATGGTGACTTGTAAAGAAATGTCAAACTGTCCGCCTTGTTGCATGTAGATGGCGGTGGCCTTGATTCTTTCATCATACCATTTCCGCTCGTCGCTGTCCTCTGCTACCCAACCGGTCTGTCCCCAATTAACAGGAATAATATAGATGTCAAACATATCTTCTCTTGTTCTGAGAGAGCGGGCGACAAACCTTCCATGCTCTCCGTAACCACTGCGAGTTAGCAGTGGTGCTCTTACTACAATCTTTTTACGCAATTTCTTTCATCTCCCAAACATTATAGCCCTTTCTTGTTCCCCAAGAGCCTCTTTCTTCTGCTACTTTATCCATCAACTCAACCCATCTATTCTGGAAGTCTTCGAAGTTATAGTTCTTTCGAACATGCTCCATTCCTTTTCTTCCCAACTCTGCTCTTTCTTCTGGTGTCATGTTATAGATTTTTCGGAGAGCATTTAAAAAATCTTCTTTGCTCACTCTATCCTCATAAATGTAAGGAACTTCCTGTGAACCTATGAGTGCTTTGCTGGCAGGCTCTAGTCCGATGCCAAACCATTCTCCGAATCCGGCCGTCACTTGCTCTTGCAAGCCTCCAGTCATTGTAACAATGATGGGTGTGCCGCATGAAAGAGATTCCAAGGTTCCCAACCCAAAGCCTTCTGCATCTGATATGTTAATGGTGCAGTCTGCCATATTATATAACATCGCAAGATGAGTTGGGGGAACTTTCTGTCTAGAAATCAGAAAGAGATTCCAAGGTTCCCAACCCAAAGCCTTCTGCATCTGATATGTTAATGGTGCAGTCTGCCATATTATATAACATCGCAAGATGAGTTGGAGGAACTTTCTGTCTAGAAATCATAACTCTTCCGTCGTCATAGCTATGATCGTTTAAAATTCTCTCCAAATCCTGCCCATTGGGATCTTTTGGGTCAGTGTGCATTATAAGACAAACATTCTCTGGACCTACTTCTTCAGCGAACTCGCTGAACCACATGGCCAGAGTGCCACTTTGTTTTCTTCTGGCATTTCTGTTGTTCCAGAAAAAAATCATTTTATCTTTCGAACCTTCTCCCATGTTATCTGCCTTGAAGGCGGCCGCTATTTCCGGGTCGACAGGCTTGAAGATATCTGACTGCACTGCATGCGGAATGTAATGATTTTCCGTATCTGGTGAAACATTATTTACAATATCATGAGTGACTTTTGAAATAGAAGCAACGACATCCGTAGAATCATACCACGGCTTGTTGAACTGCGGGAACGGATAGTTGTCCCAAACATGGTAATAAACCATGGGAACTAATGGGCGAATCTCATTTTCCATTTGCCAAAGCCAGCCGTAGAAACGAGGATCGGTCATGAACAAAAGAATGTCCGGCTTTTCTGTCCAAAGGATGGAGCGGATTATTTCTGGCTTTCCATAGCCATTAACTGGATGTACTCTCCAATCACCCTCCTCCCAGTCTTCTCCTGTGATGTTTTGCGGGTCATAATTTTCATGTTTTACTGCTCCGCCTAAACAGACAAATTGATATCTGCCGGTTCGAAGAAGGGTTTCGCAAATATATTTTAACTGGGTGCCCACACCAGATGGTGCCATTGGGTGATCCCCCAA
>Ga0208299_1002025_pt1 | contig 14252 bp, 18 predicted proteins | sample 15_taG_FD_184089 | JGI IMG/M metagenome (GOLD analysis project Ga0208299, IMG submission 184089) | Marine viral communities from the Subarctic Pacific Ocean - 15_ETSP_OMZ_AT15312 metaG (SPAdes) (version 2) | ecosystem: Environmental > Aquatic > Marine > Oceanic | place: Pacific Ocean | collected...
GTTAGATGCAGATAGTGTAACATATGAACCTATTACCCATGAACTATTAGATGCAATACATGATGATAAAGATCAAGTACCAGATATTGTTTTCCTTGGTAGAAAGAATGCGTATGCTACTTGTTCTTCTTTTATTAGCTATAATTTAAATGATGTTGTTGAAGTATTTATGGATGACTTTATTAGTTTCTATAACACTGATGAAGTTTTAAAGTTACAATGCTTTGCTGATAACTATGTATTCGATAGGCTTAGATTGTTACATGAACGACATGGATTAATAACTAGAAACCTTACCTTTGAATGTGAAGACTTAGATGCTTTTGATATGTCTCCTCTTGGTAATTATATTGTACATCTTAAAGGTAATAAAAAATATTTACAGACAGGAGCTAACATAAACTATAAAGCTAATAGGTATATAGATTTATGTGCTATGGTAAAACATTATGAACGTAAGAACATTTTAGAAATTGGTACATGGAATGGAGATACAGCTTGTGCTATGATCCATTCAGCTTTTGAAGTAAACGATACAGTTCATTATACAGGTATAGATTTATTTGAAGAAGCTAATGAACAAACAGATAAAGAAGAGTTTAATGTTAAGCATCATTATACTAAACGATCTGTCGAATTAAAACTTATTGACTTAGCTAAAGAATATGAAAAGAAAGGTAAGACCTTTACATATTATTTAATGCAAGGAGATTCAAAAGAAAAATTAAAGATATTAAAAGATGATAGCTTATGTAATCTATATAATATAAAACCTGATTTTGTTTTCATAGATGGTGGACATTCTACTAAAACTATACGTAGTGATTATGAAATGTGTAAGGATATTCCTGTCATTGTTATGGATGATTATTATATAGAAGATGATAACGGGAAATTACCACCACCAGAATTTATGGGCGTTAATGAAATCTATGAAGAAATAGGAGGTACTTTACGTGTTGGGCTACAGCGTAGACTTATAATCAGTACAGGAGACAGAGTAACAGGTGGTGGACTAGTTAACTTAGCTGTTATATTAAATGAACCGGATCTAACTAATCCACCTGATACACGTAAAGTCCCGGTACAAGTACATCCTAGAGATTGTGTACCGCCTGATAACATACAGAATAATGTGCGTGAGAATTTAGAAATGTTTAGTGGGATGATAGAACGTTGTCACTGGCATGACGGTAAGATTGTTCTAGCTTCTGCTGGTCCATCTCTAATAGAAAATATAGAGGAGATACGTAAGTTTCAAAAGGAAGGAGCGAAAGTTGTTTGTGTTAAACATTCTCATAATCTTTTAATTGAGAATGGAATCATACCTTGGGCTTGTGTTATACTTGATCCTCGTCCTTTTGATGGTGTATCTACGCATGGTATTGTACGTAAAGAGTTATTAAATAAACCTCATCCCGATGTTAAATACTTTGTTGCTAGTATGACTAATACAGAAGTAACAAAGCATTTAGTAGACAACGGTGCTACTGTCATAGGATGGCACGCATTTACTAATGCTCTTATGGAGATGGAAGAACTAAAAGATACTCAACTTATTACAGGCGGTACTTGTTCTGCCATGCGTACTATAGGAATAACTCATACACTAGGATTCAGGGAATTTCATATCTTTGGAATGGACTGTTGTTATGATGGTGTACCGGAAGATCTAGAAGAAAGAGATATGTATGATAAAAAGAAATGGTTAAAGATTGGTATCCTAGATGAGAAGACTAATAAAGAAGATATCTTTTATACAACAGGAGAGTTACTAGCTTTAGCACAAGACTTTGAATCTCTTCTTCAACGAGATGATCAAGTAGATATGGACTTAAATGTATATGGAAGAGGTGTAGTTCCTTCTATATTTAAAAGTTCTAATTATAAACCTTGGCCTAAAATAGAAACAGTTATAGGGAACTATGCTAATGAGTGATACTATAGATAATGTAATACCTTTTAATAAAACTTTACATACAAAGCAAGAAGATTCTCCTATCAGTGAAAAAGAAAGAGAAGACTTACATAACTTTGTATTAGAAAATATGGATCAAGTTACAGAAAAAATTAGGAATGACAGTGATATAACAGGAGCTATGGTTATAACGTTTAATGAGAGTGGGAGATGTGATAATCATATCATGGGTTCTGTATCTCTTAGCCGTTTGTATACAACCCTAGCGTTATATCAAAACAATTTATTAGATATGTTTTCAGAGGTAGAATAATGATTTCACTTATAGGTTCTTTATTAGGATTTGCAAGCGGTGTAGTTCCCGAAATAGTTGGGTACTTCCGCAAGCAACAAGACCATGAATTTGAATTACAGTTATATGAAGCCAAGGCTAAGTATGCCAAGGTAATGACAGAGAATAAACTAAAGGAGCTTGATCTAAAAGCAGAGATACAAGAATTAAAATCTCTATATAAACATGATCAATCTTTAGAAACTAAGAATGGTTTTATATCAGCATTAAGAGCTTCAGTTCGACCTGTCATTACCTATTTTTTCTTCTTTACTTTTGTAGGGGTAGAAGTTTCTGTTATCTTTAGTTTAGTTGAGCCTCATATAATAGACAGAATTTGGAATACAAATACCCAAGGACTATTTGCAGCCGTACTTTCATTCTGGTTTGGTAGTAGAGCAATGTCAAAGGTTATGAAGGGTAAGTCTTAATAAGATATAGAAAATAAAAGAATACTAATAACTGTAGACTTACCCATATAAATAACTTCTTCTTACATTTCTCATAAGTCACACGATTTGTTTCCCGTTTCTGGATCATGGAAGCAAGCCGCTCCATCAGGTTCATCCTTTATAGCTGGCTCTGACTTATTTAAAATACCATACCTTTTACCAGCTAATCTAAAGGTTGTTACTCCTTTGAGTTTACCTTTCCAAGCATCAGTGTAAATATTTTTAAACTCTTCAAACGTTGTTTTATCTCCTACGTTAATAGTCTTAGAGATAGCACTATCAATATAAGGTTGAGCAGCTATCTGCATATTAAGATGATCTTCAACACTTAAGTCTTCTGTTGTTTCACATTTCATATTATGAAAATTCCATACATAATCTTTTAGTTTAACTATGGAAGGACCATTTTCTCCCATGACAGTACGATCTACTTCATGAGAAAATACAGGTTCTAATCCACTGGATATATTATCAGCACAGAAACTAATAGTTCCAGTAGGAGCTATAGACATAAGGTGACTGTTCCTTATTCCCTGTACAAGAATCTTTTCTTTTACTGCATCAGGTAATCGTTGAATAAACTGTCCACCTTTTTCAAAATACATCCCTACTTCATATAAAGGAAAGCTACCTTTCTCTGCTGCTAAATCTGAACTAGCTTCATAAGCAGTATAAGCTATTGTTCTTAATACTCTACGAATAAAAGATAAGGATTCTTTTTTACCATACCTCATCTCCATTAAACCAATAGCATTACCTACACCTGTAACACCTAATCCCATGCGTCTTTTCTGTGTAGCTTCTATAGCTTGTTGAGGTAAAGGATAATTAGTTCGATCAATTACATTATCCATAGCTCTGACAATAGGTGGAATATCTTTAGATAGCTGATCATAATCAAAAGTATATTTAAGATTACTACCTACTCTATTAATAGAGGTATACTTAACTAGGTTAAACGATCCTAATAGACAAGCACCATAAGGTGGAAGTGGTTGTTCTCCACAAGGATTAGTTGCTTCGATTGTTTCACAATAAGCAAGAGGATTGTCTTCATTAATACGATCAATAAATAATACACCCGGCTCTGCCCAATCCCAGTTGGCACGCATAATCTCATCCCAAAGAGCATTAGCATCTATCTGTGTATATACTTGATCATTAAACTTTAAATCAAAAGGCTGTTGGTTCATGACACATTTCATAAATTCATTAGTAATACCAACAGAAATATTAAAGTTAGTTAAAGCATGACCGTTACGTTTAGACCTGATAAACTCTTCAATATCAGGATGGTCTACCCGTAACACTCCCATCATAGCTCCTCGTCTGTGACCAGCCGATACAATAGTTCTACAAATAGCATCATAAATGTGCATAAAAGAAACAGGGCCACTAGCGGAACTGCCAAGACTAACAATCCTATCACCACTAGGACGTATATGACTAAAGTCATAACCAATACCGCCACCTCTGCGCATTGTTTCTGCTGCTTGTGTAGCTTTCTCCATGATAGACTGCATACTATCTTCGATAACGCCCGATACAAAGCAGTTATAGGCTGTAACATCTCTAGGACTCCCCATTGCTGATTGTATTCTTCCTGCACCTATAAATCTTTGGTGCAATAATATTTCTTTTACTTGTGACCTATGCTCCTCATCATCAGCTAAAGCTGCTGACACTCTATGCATAGATTCTTCAAAGGATTCATTTGGTAATCTATATTTTTGAGCATGTAGATTATCACATGCTTTTACTTTTGGTCCATACATTAAATTAGTTCTCCGCTTTTAAAATAGTTATCAATCGATTAAGATACCAAGATGCTTTCTCTAAATCTTCTACTCCATTTTTATATTTATAACGCCATATATATTTAATAATATTTCCCTGTAAATAATCTACAAACCCATCCCCTGTTGCTGCTTCAATAGCTTTGATACATTCTAATCCACTATGTGTATAATGAGAGGGAGAATTAACAGGAGAATCCTTTTCCAAAAGGAAAGGAAAAGAAACTTGTTTCATTAGTTACTCCTAATTATCGGTTGAATTTATAAGAACATTAATACGTTTACGGTCAAAGGCTAAGTCACCATCTAGAATTTGTTTGACAATACGGACTAGCCAACTAGGATTAATCCCAGCTAGATAACATACCTCATCTAGATCGTCAATATATTTATTATCGAAGAACCAATTGATTGCTTCTTTTCGTTGGCGTTTAATTAAGTCAGATTCATTAGGTAGTTCTTCTCTACTCGCATCAAGAATACCTTGGTAAATAACAGAGAGGAATAGTAATCTTTCTGGTGAAGATCGTTGATGTTCCTCTACTGTAGGATCAAGGATAACATTACTTATACTAGTGACAGAAGGAAAATATTGGTCAAAGCTTAGACCATGCTTAACCTGTTCATATTTATAATTAATTACTGTTTTATTTTTTTCTTTTTTCTTATCCATTGTTTCGGTATAGAACCTTCTGCCCATAAAAACTGATATCTATCGCACCAATCTCCATAGGTTGTCCTTGATCTTTTATTTAATCTATTAGATGCATTCTGAAATATAAATCTTAGATCAATATGTGGATGTTGTTGTTTAATTAAAAGATGTTTTTTCCTATCCGCTGATTTAAAATATCCTTTATATTCTATAAAGAAACCGTAGTCGATAAGAAAAAAATCAGGGTTATAATGCTTAGAGATAACATAAGGTAATTTAAATTCTTCATATTGAAACTGTACACCTTTACCTGTTAAGTCATTAGCAAATTCTTGTTCAGCATTACTTCTATAACTCATAGTTTAACTTCTTGAATATTTTTATTAGGTTCTTTAACTACCTTAGTAAAGAATCTAGGACCATTTTTATAATCAAACTTCCTTAATCCTTTACCGTCGTTAGCATCCTTCCAACAGTCTACCTTGTAGTCACAGTACATACATCCAATAGCAAGCTTACGGTTACCTGATTCACCATCAGGTTTATCACTATAGCATTTATCAGGTGGAGCATCTTCTTCTACAAAACTTTTAACTTCTTTAACTCTATCTTTAAAGTTAATCATCTCCATAGAATCTAAAGTTAGAACGTGTATATGTCCTGATACTTTATTAGCTACAACCCAAGCAGCTTCATCCTCACCATCTGCATAACCAGATAACTGTGCGATGTAACCAAAAGGATCATCGTTAAATATTTGTCCAGTTACAAACTTATTAAATGAGAAAGGAGAAGCAGACTTATAATCAACGAGAACACCATCGATTCTCCCATCTGTATGACCTTTAATCCCATCTGTTGTAACTTCAGCTTGCCTATCAGTAACTTCATATCCTGCTGTTTTAATTAACAGTACTAATAGCTGTTCAATTAAATCTCCATACATAAACTTAATACGCGTAGACATATGCAGTTCTTCTGCTATCTCTGGTTTATTATAAGTATACCATAGTTGTCTATCAGGTCTACCTATACTAGAGAATCGTAAAGCTTCCTTTGAAGTTAGATTTCTGGGTTTGAATGAGTCCTTTATAACCGAAAGGACATCACGAGCAAATATTTCTAGGTCTTCATCAGAAGGTTGTCTACCGGCATGGAACATCTCTTCTAAGTCAGGCACAAGATTTTTTAATTTGTTCATGGGTATAGTCCTTTCGGTTAAAGGTTAAAGCTTAGTCAAATTCTAAATCAGTAGAATTTTCTGAAGCTTCATCCATCTTTGATGGAATAGGAGTAGAAGATACGTAACCATCTTCCTCTTCAAACTCGTCCTTGGGTACATACTCAACAAGTTCCAAGAGTTGAACGTCCTTGAGGACACCTCGTACACCTTGGCGATTAGCATACTTCCACTCCTTTGGATAGAAGGATACCTTAACCATTGACCCGTTACCTACAATAGTACCAGAAATATCATTCTTCTTGGCATCTATTAAGCGAGGCTTGGGTAGTTCCTGCCCATTAGAAAGGAACTGATCTTTTTGAAACGTGACAAAATCTCCACGATCATCATCTTTATTCTTGACCGGAATACCAAGCTCTTCTATCTGAGCTTTACCTTCCTTATCAAGTTCAACATCGATAGACCAACGTGGTTTAGAAGGATCGAAAGCATTTACCGGACGATCCAATTTTGCCCAATGGGCTTTTCCTTTTAGTACTGCCATAACTTATTAACTCCTAGTATTAAAATTAAGTTTTATGATAAAGTTTAGTTTCTTTAGTGAGTGTCAGCCCATGTATAGCCGACTTTGTAATCGCTGTCAAGGGGACAATTCAAATTAAATATATTTTCTACAGATTTCATAGCTTGCTTAGTTATCTGTCCTAGCTGTTCAGCTTGATCCGTTTGAACTTCAAATTGAATTTCATCGTGGATGTTAGCGACAGGTACTGCATCTATGTTTTGTTTCCGTATGCCTTTCATAATCTGAACTAACCATTCTTTACAAACGATTGCTCCACCACCTTGAATAAGAACATTCAAAGAGGCATGTAAACTACGTACTCTTAGGTATCTACCATCCAAGCCTCGTAGCTTCCCCGTCCTTGTAGCACAGTCATTCACTGTTGTCAACAACGACTGCAAGGACGGGACGTTCCTTAAAAATTTTTCACGTATCAGTTTTCCTTTCCCTGTTGTTTGTCCTATTATAGTTCCTATCTTAGCTGGACCAGCCCCATAAATCAAAGCATAAATAAACTTCTTACTTTGTTCACGGTTATCTAAACCAGCCATCTGTTGATTAGATGTATGAATATCTCCATGTAGAATCTCATCTATATATTTTTCATCTTTCATATAATGAGCTAGTATTCTTAATTCTAATTGAGAAGCATCACAACCTAATAAACTATATTGATTAATATCAGGCACAGTCCAACAGGTACGGCACTCCAATCCATGAGGAGAATATACAGCAGGAGTCTGTGCAACGTTAGGATTATTATGACTACAACGAGTAGAGATAGTTCCTAAAGTCATAACTCTTCCATGTATCCTAGATGTATTAGGATTACAGAACTTAATCCAAGATTTAATTTGGGATATTCTTTTCTGTAATAATAAATAACGTTGAATGCTTTGTGCCTCTGGTATCTCTACCGATTCCAAAACTATTTCGTTAACTATTATATTACCTTTCTTAGTTCTCTCTTTAGGTTCCCATCCTTTTTCTATTAAACGTTCTGCTATTTGTTTCCTAGAGCCGGGATTAAAAGGTTCGTATTTTGTTTTAGTCTTTAATTCAATTACCGTAGGTGGAAAAATTTCTTGCAATTCATTCTCAATATTAATTAGCTCATCAGTAAGAACAGCTAGAAATTCTGTAGCATACGGTAAGTTAAAATAAAACCCTTGCTTCTCTTGATTATCTATAAGATATCTGAATGAATGTTCTCTTTGTATACTACCATCAGAAAATTTAGACATGGCTTGGGATAAATATTCAAATACTTTATAGGTTAGTTCAACATCATTGATACAGTATTCAATCATCTCATCTGAGAGATAAGAAAAATTTGGAGACTCCATCTTAGGGAACTTTAATCTTGTTCCCCAAGATGCGAGTGAGTGTCCACCTTCGATGATCGGGTTGAATAGTTGTGATAGAAGTAACGTATCAATAGTATTAGAAACGCTATGCTTATAATTGAGAAGCTTACTAAAGACTCTAAGATCATAAGACAATACATTATGACCTACCAGTACTAAGTCTTTATTAATATAACTTAGCAATTCATTATAGCATTCATCACCTTTAAATACACGTACTTTTCCAGATGGATATTCCTTACATACTACACAGTAAATGGTAGAAACGGTATCAAGAAACCCATCAGTTTCAATATCAATAATGACAACTTGTTTATCCTTAATCAAATTCTCTATCATCATGAAGACTTCCTAACTCGTCATCATTTGCGTTATCAGGAAGACTATCATCTAACGGTACTTCTGTCAACCTTCCTGTTTCTTTTGTCCAATAGAACATTGTAGCTGGCCCTGTCTCACCGGAGAATCTATTCTTTAATATCCTAACCAAAGTTCTGTTACGTTCTGCTTCACTAAGAGCTTGGTTATTTCTTTCCAAAGCTATGATCATATCAGGTAGTTGAGCAAGACTATGCGAACCTCTTAGTTCTTTTAAAGATACACTTGCTCCTTCCTCATGTCCAGTACCGCTAGGTCTACTAAGATGACAGACTACCATGAGATGAATGTTTAATTCTTGTACAAGAGTACGTAACTTTAACATAGCTGCATCGATAGCTTTACGTTCATCCGCTAAGTCATATATAATAATAGAGATATGATCTAAGATTATATATTTACAATCCAATCCCTTTGCCATGTACCTGATACGATTGAGTAAGTTATCTAAATTAGTAGATCCAAAGTGATTCCAGAAGATAGCATTCTTTAATTGATGCATATCTTCATAGGCTTGTTTACGTTCATCTTCTGTCCAAGGATTAGTATCGGAAGCAGGGATATGAAACTTCTTATCAGCTTCAATGGATAAGATAGCGTTACTTGTAGTACGTACTGATTCCTCAAGGAATAAACAACCTACCTTTTGATCAGCCGTTGTCATCAGATAATGAGATAACTCCCTCATAACACTGGACTTTCCTATCCCACTACCAGCAGTAACAAGTACTAACTCTCCCATCCTCATGCCATAAGTCATACTGTTAAGACTATCCCAAGGATAGGGATAACTTTCTATATGCTCTTCAGTAAATAGAATGTTGTATATATCTGTACCACAAAGGATACCTTCTGGTGTATAAGTCTTAGCATTCCAGAAAGCTTGGACAAATTTTTGTGTCTGCCCTTGTAAAAGATAATCATTAGCATCTTTCTTAGATAGGTACATGATCTTACATTTACCCGGCTCTAAGAGATTAGCTATTTCTTTCGTAGCTTTACGACCCGGATCATCGTTATCAAAACAAAGAACTATATTTTCATAGGTGTTTAAGTAATCTAAGTTATGTTTGATTTCACCAGCAGCAGAAGCAGCACCATTTCTTACAGATACACAAGGCCATTTACTTCCCATCATCTGATAAGCAGAGAGACAATCTATTTCTCCCTCTGTTATAGTGATATACTTACCACCTTCTGAAAACAAATGTTGACCAAACAAAGCAGTCTTCTTACCTCGTTCCCCTTCAGAATAAAATTCTTTTGTATCTACTATCCTTATTTTATTTACGACATGATCGTTATTATCTTTATCATAATAAGGATAGACATGGCACTCCTTACCTTTGATACTTCCTAACTTAACGTTGTACTTTCTGCAAGTATCTACATCTATCTTTCGATCTATGATAGGACCGTACCTTAATTTATCTGACTCAAATTTTTGTTGTATAGCTACCATCGGTTTAAAGTTTCCTTCATTTATATAAGTTACATTCGTATTAACTTCACCATCGTCTATTTTTCTATAAGCTTCACAAGAAAAACAATATGTATTCTCTTCGTATATTGTTAACGCATCACTACTTCCACAATCAGGACAAGGCTGATGTGTTTTTATAACGTTCCCCATTTCAAAGCTTCCTCTAAAGTTGTGTACATATCAGACTGTTCACAGAAGTAACCAACTTTACCTATACGTTTATGTATACGAGGAGTAAGTTCATCCTTCTTATTAGAATTTAGTTTGATAAACTTATCACGAGTAATAAATAAATCTTTATTATAATCAGGGAAACGTCCTACTACTAATACATAAACATCAGCTAGTAAATCTCTATGCTTACCATGCCAATCTATATTAGGCATGAACAAGCAACCTCTATCGTAAGTTGTTTGTTTAATTTCTAATACTAGATCATCTATCTTTACATCTATATCTTTCTTATATGATCTAGGTTTAACAGAATCCATTGTTATATCTAACGAGTAAGGAAGATTGTATTTATTTTTAAACCAAAACTCAGCAGCAAGACCTTGTAAGTTTATCTCCCTACCTGAACGTTTTACATCTTGCTTTCTTTGTACTGAACCTACCTTCCTACTGTAATCATACACTGCATGGCAGTATATCTCTACCTTTTTTACCTCATCACTTGAGAGTGGCATTCTGAATACTCCTTATCTATACGAATTATATCTTCTTCAACGCAACGTTCTCCATATTGTATCTCAATAATAACTAAACGTTTAGATGTATTGTTGCAGAGTTGGTGCCAAGTTTTGGTAGGTATACACAAGCTCTGACCCGGCGTCAAGGTAATTTTTTTTGTAGTGTTTACAGTGTCTCTAAAAATAGAAACATCTGCTATCCCCTCTGCACAAAACCAGTACTCGCTTCTTAGGTTATGCTTCTGTAAGGAAAGTTTTTTACCAGCCTCGACAACCAATCGTTTTAATTTAGTATCCCAATTTTCTGCTTCTTCATGATAGTAAACGTCAAAGAATCCCCATTGTCTTTCTTCTGTACAATCAGGATTTTCTGAATTGGAAATATTATTATTAATAAAAGCTTGGTCTTTCTCAAATAATATATTTAATAATTCTTTCTTAGATTTATATTGGTCTTGTAGTTGTTCTTGTAACTCATATACATTTCTTCGTAGGTGTTCAATAGTACTAGCCTGTTGAATATACTCTTCATAGTAATCATCTGTAGGATTTTTCATTACTTATCCTTTACTTAATATTAAGTGCATAGATTCTCTTCGTTACTTTGATTACTTTATTTTTATTTATTAATCTATTTAAAGCATTACGTATATCTTTGTCTTCAAGTTCTTTAATATACTTACGTATCTTTCCAAAGGTATTATATCCTCTTGGAATTATATCTAAGATAGAAGACTCAATATCTAATTTCTTTTTCTTACGTTGCTTCTTTAGTAACTTCTCTTGTTTAATTTCTTTCTTTCTTTCCTCTCTGTTCTCACGTTGTTCTTTATATAGATTAAGATCAGGCATCCACCATTTATTTATCTCTTCTATATATTCAGAAGCACGTTTAGTACGGGCTGGTTTACGTTTTAGAAACTTAGGTATTTCTAGTAGCTCGTCCATATCTTTTGTCATCGGAATGATAATCCTCTAATAATACACATTAAATAAATCAATCTTGCGTTGGCATCTGCCCCATAATTTAAGAACATAAATGGAACAAACGTTGGTATGATTACCAAGTCTCCCATACTCCCTAACTCTTTAGTACCTAGTTTAGTTTTAATAATTAAGCCACCACCACCTACATTTTCTGAGTCATCATTTAATTTAACAAAGCAAACTAACTTACGTTGTTTCTGTTGATGACCTATATTATTTACTGGTTCCTCTAAGAGAGTGGTTGGTTGGTTATATTTAATAGGCGGCATGTAAGAAATTTTTATGGATTCAATTCGATCCAAATTAAAATACCAATCACATTCCTTATTAACTTTCCTTGCTACGGTCTTGATATCCCTACCCAGATCTGACTTGGCTGGGATAGAAAACTTATTGTTAATAGTATTATCAACTATAAGTTTATTCCTTTCCCTTTCATTCATGAAGTCAGGGGTAATTGAGTATAGTTCTTTAAACATATTAATAAATCTCTGCTATATGTTTACTAAGCTGTTCTAATTTATCCTCTGTTATGAATTGATTGTTACCAATATAGAAAGCATTGTTATGAACAAACTCTGCATTCTTAAAAGATTGAGGACGAGGATGATTAATAAAAGGTTGCCTAGTAATATTACCTACAAGGAAAGGTCTAGTCTCAACACCTTTATTAAATAGATGATCCTCTAATTGTCTTTTTCTTTCAGCATCTTTACAAACAAAAGCCAAAGCAAAAGAAGAGTTACCTTCTTCTTTAACTTTAAAAAATTCATCACCATACTGTGATAGTATCTCGTTAAAGTATTTAAGATTTCTCTTCCTTAATTTAATCCAATCATCAAGATGCTTTAACTGTTCTATACCTACTACAGCATTAATCTCTACATTCCTAAGATTATATCCTACCGTAGGGAATAAGAATCTCTCATCAAGATGAGGATACTCTTGTTTTATTTTATTAAAAGAATTAGGAGTAGCTTCTCTAGCTAACCCATGTGATCTTTTCATACGCATAAGATCATATAATGTTTCACTATTAGTACATACCATGCCACCTTCTATAGCTGTCAGGTGATGACCAAAATAAAAACTAAAGGTAGACCCTTGACTAAAGGTTCCTACCTTCTGTCCTTTAAACGTAGCTCCATGAGATTCACAACAATCTTCAAGGATCATAGCATCAGGAAAAATATTACGGATACTATTAATGTTAGAAGGTGAACCTAAGAGATGGGTAATCCAAACTATATCAATAGGATTATCTTGAGGGAAACTTTTACCGGGTAATGGTGTTTGTTTTATTCGCTTCATGTGTACTTCATCGAAGCTATAGGTTTCTAAATCGATATCACAATATTCAATATCATAACCTACCTGTATAAGAGGAGCTATGGTTGTACCCCATGTACAAGCAGGAACAAGAACACGAGGTGCTTTACCTGTCTTCCAAGTCCTATCCTTATTCCTAAAGTAAGCATCAGCTATAGCATCTAACAACAAGAGGTTGGCACTACCACCTGAGTTAACAAATAAAGAATAGTTAGTTCCTTGCCAATCTGCCCATTGTTCTTCAAAGTTTCTTACCTTTTCCCCGTTAGTAAATTTATTTGTTTCTTTTATAAATTCTATCATTGCATTCTTTTGGTCAGCATCAATAGAGTTTTCCATTAAAGGCCAATCTAATTGTTTCATCATTTCGAAAACCTCGACTTAATATGATCAATATGCGCTTCATTTGGTATAGCATATCCACATTCTAAACAAGAGACATGGGTCCACTCTAAATGATGCACTTCAAATTTAGTTTCACACTTATCACAAGTTACTTTTATTTCGACTGTCATTAAATATACTCCTACTTTCTAAATGATTCGTTAAACTCTAACTCTTTAATACGTTCTTTTAATACAGCAGCAGCCGTATTATATCTACCTCCATCATGCTGCATTGATTTATATTTATCTTCCAAGATACCTACCTCATGCTTCAAGGCATCGATCTTATCTTGGATGCTGAAGATTACAACCATCGCTGATGACTCCTTTCTCGTCGGGCCGTGCTAGAGTGCCACAAAAAAAAAGTTCTGTCAACCCCTTGACTTGCTCGTCGGGATGTGCTAGGATGAACGGAGAGAGGGGCAGAGAAATATCTTTAAAGATATCTATAAAGATATGTCTAGACATATTTCTCTGTCCTTATCATCTACGTATTCCTCTACCCCTATGTCTCTACCCTTAATTCTACAGTACTTATTAAGATTCTCTTTAATCTTATTAGGTATTGTCGTAGGTTTATAAGGGCTATCCTTAACAAACATAACCCTACTTCTACGTACTATTCTTTTTCTTTTCTGTTTGCCTCTTTGTTTAGCCATAGCTATCTCTCCTTTGCGTCGGGCTTATTTAAAATATAATAGGAATAAAAAATATATATATATATATAAAATTT
>Ga0208299_1002026_pt1 | contig 14252 bp, 11 predicted proteins | sample 15_taG_FD_184089 | JGI IMG/M metagenome (GOLD analysis project Ga0208299, IMG submission 184089) | Marine viral communities from the Subarctic Pacific Ocean - 15_ETSP_OMZ_AT15312 metaG (SPAdes) (version 2) | ecosystem: Environmental > Aquatic > Marine > Oceanic | place: Pacific Ocean | collected...
CAAGGTGAGGCAGTTAATGAAGCCGAGGAACTGAACCATCAATTCCGCGAAGCCCGCGATGCGATGGCGAGGCGCAAGCCTCAACCAACCGAGCCCGACCCCGCCGACTCCTCTCCCTTTAGAATCCGACAGATAGGGGCCGCCGAGGGTGGTGGTTTCCGTGTGGTTGAGTTGGACCCGATGGCCGAGGGTGGCGAGTGGAATCATGGCGAGTTCGCCTCTCCCGAGGAAGCTCAAAAAACTTTAAGCGCTATGGAGACTTCATGGCTGAAGCAGTTGGCCGAGGTCCCCGAGCCACCTGCGCCCGCCGACACTTCACAGCATCCGTGGGACGCGACTTCTTACTACACACCGGGTGAAGGTGCGCCAGCGGAAAAGCTTGCTCCTTATAAAACTATAGAGGTTGGACCGGGGTACTATGACGTGGCGATGGTCCCACCGCAAGCGGGCCGCACCGTTCCTCTTGAGGAACTCACCACCGAAAACAGAGAAACTGCGAGAGAGAGGACCGTTGAGTACAACCGCAACTTTCGTATAGCTTTGCTTGATGTCGCTAAATCCGAGGAGCGGTCCTTGAGACAGCGGCTAGGCGTGGCGAACGCCGAGCGTCAGCGATTGATTGATGAAGGTGAGATCGGCAGCGAGAAGGATGCCAAGGAAATAGCCAAGCTCACCAAGCAAAGAGAACTGGTTGCCGGGGACATTGTTGCCCTTCGGAAAGTTATTCGGCGGGGCGAGGCATCCAAAGCTGGCAAACAACTATCGACTACATCGCTACCGCCTAGCTTAGGTTTTGAAAAGAAGATTAATAATCTGTTAACAAAACATTCCGGCGGCCCACCCACGGGACCATCACCGCGCACTCCTTCTGAGTTGAGCCCCGACTTCTTCAATGACCCAAAGGTCAAGCAGGTCTTCGATGCGTGGGAAAATTTGACCGAGTGGCAAGACACCGTCTTCCTGACGGGGCGTACTCGTTTCTTGACCGAGGTCAGAGCGGAAAAAGACTTGTTCAAACTTGCCGACATGATGAGTGGTGAGCGCGTTGAGTTCATTATGCGTGAAGGTAAACAAGGTGATGAAGAATGGTTCGGAAAGTTAGTAGATAAAGTCACCGGAGGGGTACTTCACGTTGGCTACCGACAAGGAGAAATTGCCTTAGATTCCACGCGATCAAGAGGGACGAGGGACGAAATTGAGGTAGATGAGGGGATGCCAGCAGGGTCATCAGGTAAACTTTTTTACCAATTGGCCTTCCAGTATGCTCACAACAACGGTTACCGCGTGATCCCGGAACACCTGCTTGAGATAAATCAATACCGCCGCCCGTTCAACGTCGAGTCCTCGATCTTGGCGAACGGGGATTCTAGATTCACGGCGCTTAACGCTCAGGAGAATGTAATAGATCGGAAGAATTGGAACACCGATTCATGGCAGAATGATGCGGTTCGCATACTGTTGACGAACGCTCGTAAAGTCATGGACAAAGTGCCAGCCCTGAGAGGTTGGAGCTATGACTTCGAGCAAGGTGTGTTCAGAAAGCCTGACGGGAGCCAGGCGGGCACGCACCAAGGCGGTGACTTCAGCCAATTGCTCAAGGATACTTTCCCCAATGCGTGGCGAAATAATTACGGCATCGGCAACACCACGCTGATGCGTACCTTGATAACTTCATCGGCCTTCTTGCACGATGGCCCGCTACACGTTGGAGATGCCTTGACCATAGGCATGGGAAGGCAAGGCATACCTAGCACCACGGGCCTCCTCGCCTCCGGCAAGGGGGTTAGCCTTGACCACGCGGCGCGGCTAAAGCCCAATGCATGGTACGTAGCGACAGTTGATGAAGGAATTATATCGGGGCCGCACAAGACTAGAAGTGACGCTGATATGTATAGACCGGACACCGTGACTGTCGAAAAAGGAAAAGCACCTTATGCGGGGGCCGGGTACTACGAATCATCGGGAAGATACCTTGTCGGTCGAGGCAAACGCATGGAAGAATTTAATTATCAGCAATCTTCCGACATACGCTTCTCCGGCAAGGGGGTGAAGCTGACCAAGGCCCAACAAGGGGCGAGCTTGCTTGGCGATATGTACGGCGGGAAGAAGCCAGCCCCGCCGGGCTCGCGCTCCAAGGAGGAGGCCGCCCGCCTCATACAGGCCAAGACGATGAAGGCATATGGCGGCAAGGTTATCGAGGAAGGTCCCGAGGATGACAGGATCAGCGAGATCATCACGGCTGAAGCCATCGCCCACATGGAAGGGCCGGGCCCCGATGCCACCACTTGGTATGACGAAGACGTGAACGTAGGCATAGCGGCGGTGGCCGCGATCCATCCCGAGATCATCTACAACTCGGATAACCAATCGATGTTCCTGCTCGGCACGGCGATCACCTCGAACGGGCAGACGGTAAATCTCAATGCCAACTACGGGCTGAAGCAGTACAGACACTTCAGGGACACGGGTCGATTCATGGAGGTTGGTTGGGGAGCCGAGAAGGGAGCGATGAAGAAAGCGTTCACACAGGCCAATATTCTTTTACAGGAGATAGGCCCGGCGAAGCTTCGCGAGTTTCTGTCCAAAGATTTCACGGTCAAGGAATTGACCCAAGCCGGGTACAAGATCAATGGCGAGAAGATGACCGAAAAGGTCAAGGGCTCCATGATCTTCGGGCCCAAGATCGGGCAAGGATTTTATCAGAACCTGAGCGGAAACTTCGACCCCGTCACCATCGACATGTGGTTGATGAGAACTTGGGGCCGCCTGACCGGGAACCTGATAGGCAAACCACACCTACTTGAAAAGGGAAGAAAGCGGCTGGTCGATGCCTTGACCATCGAGGGCAAGGTTGCCGATGGGGTAGCCTTGGAAACCATAGAGGAACGCAGGTTGGCCAGGGGGATGGGCTACAGCGTGGGCCGGGACAACGTACCCAAGCCGACGAACAAGAGGCCAGCTCCCGAAGTGAGGTTCAATCCCGAAGACGTGCCACCGATCACCGATCTAGAAGCTTTCACGCAGTTCGCTCGGGAGATACAGAACAAGTACAACAAGGTGTACAAGAAGCACGCCAAGGATTTCCAGTCAGAGAAGAAGATCAAAGCCGAGTCCGCTCTTGCCGGGTCTGCCATCGTCAGCAGTCAAGGCAGTCCGAAGGACGTGCCCGCAAACGGGAGCGAACGCCAACGGATCAGGCGGGTCATGAGGAAAGCCCTTGCCATGCTTTCGGAGCAGGGGTATGATCTTAATCCAGCTCAACTACAAGCGGTCTTATGGTTCCCCGAGAAGCGTCATTTCATAAACCTGGGCGTGCGTGTTCCTGACCCTGATCAATCTTATCGCCAAGCATTTTCAAACCTAGTTTACAAAGAAGGGATTACCGATGCCGAAATCAACGCAAGCAGGACCGCACTATCCGCATCTAGACGGGCCGGACGAGAGCCCGCTGACCACGATGACGCGGGAGGAGATGAAAGCCGGGGCAAAAAAGCTGGCAAAACTACTCTCCAATTCTCAGCCAAAGGAGCAGCCAGCTCGCTCACGGGTGAAGGGAAATTCCTCACGCGGGTAATCGAAAACTCGGCCATAGATGCCGCCGTCAAGGCGGGGCTCGATCCCGAGTACGAGGTGCTGGCCAACCGCGACGTTCACAATGAAGCGTTGCACACCGTCTTCGACATTGATGACGATGGCGTATACAAGTATCGTGAGTCGGCCATAGCCGAAATCCAAGGGGCCGATTCCCAATTGCACAGCGCGGCCCGAGTTGCCGCCGGGATCATGGTGATGAGGCGTTTCAACACGCTCATCGAGGTAGCCCGGCAAGCCGGGGACTTGGAGCAAGCCGACACTTACGCCACCCAAGCCGCGCAGATGGCCGAGTGGCTAGGTGAATACGGGCGGGCGGCTGGCCGCATCGTGCAGATGTATTCGACCTACGGCATGTTGCACCCATACGCAATGGCGCGTGGCGTGAAGACTTTACTTGGCCGGGTCACCACCCGCAAGGTGCGGGCCAAGGGGCTGGAAGAAGAGGTCGAGGAATTGATCAACAGCATGAGGCTGGCTCAAGACGTCTCGGCATCGGGCGTGACTCGCGACAAGGGGGTATTGAAATTCATCGAGCGTTCGCTTGGTTTGTCTCGCAGGAAAGACGAGTCCTTGTGGGGCAGGTACTCGGGCCAAGCGGCGAAGCGTATCATGGCAGCCATACGGGCGGGTGGAAGAACACCACGCAAGCAAGCGGTCCTTGAGAAGTTCACCAACCAACTGGTCAGCGAGGCGAAGGCCCGCATCAGGGAAGCGGGCGTATCTGTATCGACAACGCCCACCCCGTTGGAGAAGGAAAAGGATATGGATCTACTTTCCAACATGCTTCAGAACCCGGCGGCCTACAGCGATGCGTTCGAGAAGGTGGCCGGGGAGTTGGATGCCTTGGCCTTGACCGATCCCGATTTGGCCCAAGCCGTGACCGACGTGTTCGGCCAGGTGACGCGGGACGAGAGCAACAAGGTGATCACCGGGGCGGTGACGCAGTCTCTCGAAGAGATCGGCAAGGATATCCCCGGACTGATCCGCTCGCATTACAAGGAGAAGGACGCCACCTCGGAAAAGCTGGCGAACAGAATCATTTCGGAATTGTCCACCCGTGGCGTGGAGATGACGGCTGACCGAGCTCGCCGCTTGGCCAACAGAATCGACGTGGCCTACAAGAAACTCTTGGCCGACAAGACCAAGTCGGAGATCAATCGCATCACCAAGCAATCGGGCAAGCGGGACATGAAGCGGGTGGCCAAGACCACTCTGCAAAAGCTGGTGGAGCTGACGAACCTCGGGGCCTTTCAGGATGAGGACGTCTACAACGCCGTGGCCGAGGGGCTGGGCTTGCCTAGTTACAACAAGGCGTTCGTCAAAAAGATCGAGCGGTTGGTGGACCTAGTGCAGGAGGCTCCCGAGGGTAGCCCGAAAGCCGAGGCCGAATTGAATCTTCAGAACGCGATCCACGATCAAGTGGGGACCGGGCTTTCGGATATCTTGTTCAGCATCCGCTTCGCAAACATGTTGTCCGGGTACAGCACCCAACAAATCAATTTCATCAGCACGCTGGAGAACATGACTTTCGGATTGGCCGGGCAAGCTCTCCGACTTCGGGACCCAATGGCCATTGGCAGGATGTTCGCCTCGGTTTTTCGGGGACTGAAGACGGGTGGCAAGGAAGCGGTCAAGGTGCTATGGACGGGCCGTTCCCGCAAGGGCGTGGCCATGACGAGATTCAGGCACGACAGCGTGCTTGAGAGATGGACCATGAAGGGTGGCAGACTCAACCCGATCAATTACCTTAAGTACGTGAGCCGAGTCATGGCGGCCAACGATGCCTTGTTCAGGTTCGCCGCCTCCGAGGGCAAGGCGTTCGTGTTGGCCCACAACCTGGCCAAGGAACGGGGGATGACGGGCGAGCAAAAGTGGGCCGCGATCAAGGCCACCTTGAAGCTTGAGGAACCAAGCATGCAAGAGGCTTGGGCGAAGGCCGAGGCCGAAGGACTGGAAGGCAGGGACCTATCCCGCCGGGCAGACGAGCTCATACATATGAGCCGGGACCCCGAGCTTCAAACCGTGGCCGATGAGTTCGGTTCCTTGTCCGCATTCCAGCAGGAGCCACGCGGGTGGTTGGGATTGATGGCGAAGAAGGTCAACGAGGTAGCCAACCCGCGACTCAGACCCGGTGAGTTGCCCGAGGAAGGCGTGATCACGGGAAGAAACTTTGCGAAGTTTTTCGTGCCCTTTATTTATACACTCGCGAACGTCGGCAACATCGCCATCGATTACACTCCCGGCTTCGGCCACATCAGAACCTATCTCTCAGCTTATCGTTCAAAGAAGGGGATGATCAAGGAGCTCGACTCGGAGAAGCTGAAGGACCAAGCGTATCGGGCCCACACGGGCTCCTTGGCCATGATGGCCATAGGGGCCATGCTTGAATCAGAGTACGACGAGGAGGAGCCTTGGCTGGAGCTCACGGCTCAGGGCCCCAAGACTTGGGACGAGCAAGACCGCTTGCGTAAAGCCGGGCAGTTGCATCCATACACTTTGAAGGTGGGTAACTTGAGATTCAACTATTTGGAAACCCCGCTTGCCATTCCATTCGCATTCCTCGGTCACCACTATGACGCCCGCCGCTATGGCAACGAGGCCGACATCTCATTGGCGCGGCGCTTCACCGCCGGGGCTCTCGTTGCCATGAACTCATGGACCAACCTGAGTTTCATGGCCAGCGTGGACAAGGCGATGCAAGTGATGACCGTCAAGGACGAGAAGGAGGCGGCGAGATTAGGGAAAGACGTGTTCAGTTTCGGAGCATCCTCATTCGTGCTTCCCAACTTGGTCAGACAGTTGGATACCTTGTTCGATCCGACCAAGACCAAGATCAGCGATCTCAATTCGATGTACCAGCAGTCGGTTCCCTTTGCCCGGCGGGAAGGTTACCCCGACCTAGACATGTACGGGCAAGACGTGCAGCGTTCGGAGGGCCCGCTATGGAGAAGGTTCGGTCATCGCATCGTCCGAGCCACGGGAGCGGAAGACCCAACCATCACGATGATGGGAAGGCATGGTTCTTATGCTTCGCAAATCAGCAAGCAAAGCCAAGTGACCCGGAACGATGAGAAGCTACCGATCACACCCATCGAACGATATGCCTGGCAGAAGGTTTCCGGCCATGAATTTCAACGGAGGATGAACAAGGACTTGGTGGAGTTGCAAGGCATGGATGCCGAGCAGTTCGACGAACGCCTGAAGGATCATTGGGATGATGCCCGAGCGTTCGGCAAGGAGGTACTCGAAGCCGCCACCGACGAGGACCTTGAAAAGATTGCCCGGTTGAAACTGAAGCCAGCCAGCGGGAGCAAGATACCACCACCCAAAGTAAGATCGGGGAAACCGCAAAAGGTGAGAAGGATTCCCGGTATGCCATACAAGAAAACAGTTGCCCCGAGAAAACGAACTGCTATGAATTGGTTGAAGGGTGAATGATTTTTATTCAGTAAGCCACGCTACTTCAATTTAGTAAGCCACGCTTGAGCCACGCTCCCCCCTTGAACCGCTTAGGTATGCGGGTCAATGCAAGCTTCCCAAGCTTACGGGGTTTCTCTTAATTACATAGGGCTAGTCCCGCATGTTTGCTGGTATGGCTTGACATAAATCAATCGTACCCTATGTTGCATTATGTTATCAGTACTTATCAGTAATCCGCATGAATACACACTACTTTAAGCCACGCTTGAGCCACGCTTTTAAGCCACGCTAAATTAAATCAACAGGAGGAACAGACCAATGAACTTAAATCAGCTTAGAGAAAAATCCAAAGACTTGCCCGGCTCGATATCTTTACCCAAGGGCCGCACCCGTTGGCAGTTCCGATACTGGGCCAACGGCAAGCAACAGAAGCGTACCTTCGCCACCGAGGAAGAGGCGCTGGAAGCTCAGATACAACACCAAGCCGACACGATCACGAACGGGCTCGGTGGCCAGCTCACCGCCACGCAGGTTAGGACCGCCGTCATCATGTTCGAGATGATCGGTGAGCGTGATCCCTTGGAGGTTGTCAGGCATGGCTTGAGCGGGGCTGTATTGAACGCGGGAAACAGCGTGGCCGAGGCGGTGGTTTTATACTTGGCCGACTTCAATAAAAGAATCGATCAGGGTACGGCCAGCCCGGAAACGATTCGCACCAAGCGGTCACACTTGAACATTTTCGTTTCATCCTTCGGCCAAGCGAATCTCGGTGAGGTCACGGAGAAAGAGGTCAAGGCTTATTTGGGTAGCGGGCCGTGGACTCCCGTCACGCAAGACGGCCACCGCCGGAGCATAGCCAGCCTGTATTCGTGGGCCGTGCAAGAGAGCCTCGTTTCGGCTGACCTGAACCCGATGTCCAACATCAAGAGCTTCGAGCTTCCCGATACTGAAGTCGAGTACCTCAACGCCAGCCAACTGGAGAAGCTGTTGCGGTGGCTGGAAGAAAACGATCCGGGGATCGTGGCCTTCGTGGCCTTGGGAGCTTTCGCCGGGATAAGGACCACCGAGACTGCCCGGCTCATCGCTTGTGACGCTCACGAGGATTTGATTCGCCGCGAGAAAAAACAAATCTTCTTGCCCAAGCATACAGTCAAGGCGCATCGCAAGGCCCGCCGGGCCCGCCTACTTGAGAACCTCCCCGATGCCTTATGGAAATGGCTGGACGCTTACCCATCTTTGTCGGCCAAGAATTACAGCGAGCGCATCGGCAATGCCAAGCGGGCTTGCAACACGCCAACCATAAACAGCATGTTTCGCCATAGCTACATCACCAACGCCGTGGCCATGTTTGAATCGATTGACCGGGTCATGCTTCACTCGGGCCACACCGAGTCGGCCACCTTGATCAATCACTACAAAGGGGTGGCCAGCAAGGCAGAGGGTGAAGCTTACTTCGCCATCGAGCCGTGCGACAAACCCAAGAGCATCGAGCGGCGGGCCAGCCAGCCCAAGCTGGACCTAGGCAAGGCCAGGTCGATACGCCACCGGGTGGCAGACGGGGAAACCAAGGTGGCCTTGGCCGAGGCTTACGGCGTGAGCGAGACTCTGATCAGGCAGGTGGTCAAGGGTGAGAAGTGGGCCGAGTGATATAGCACACATCAAGAAGGAGGGTCACTTTTCGGAGTGGCCCTTTTTGTTTGGGCCCTGAACATGTTGGTCCACGGGTTTGCATCGGGCGAGCTGGGCCCGTCGATCAACTCCACCATTTGTTCAATCGCCCGGTTCGCCACCTCGCTCCTCGTCACGCCACTCACTTCGGCAATGCGGTTAAGTCGCTCATAGTTAGAGCGCGTCAAGGAAACGGAAGTCTTCACCTTATCCATGAACCCACACAGAGAGCTGTTTTTATTAAAGTAAATAAAAAAATCTAAGATAAGCTATACTAAGAGTCGGTAAAAGTGGATGTACTGGGAGACAAAGTAAGACAATAGACTATAGTTGGTGTGTTAATAACTTTGGGTTGCATTCGGGTACATCGTCTTACCTTGTGGTGAGATGAAGCAAAAACCCCGGATAAGATATACCTCGTCGATTACAGTTAAGTGCACCCCGCATTTTAAAAAGCAGATGGAAGCTTTGGCGTGGGAAAAGGGGGACGGGGTAAGCAGACTGATCAGGCGCACCGTAGAGAAAGTATGCCCGCAAGTACGCGAGCCGAGGGAGTCGAATGGAATCTAACTTCACTCCCCCGTACATGACGGTCACGCAGGTGGCCGAGTATTTGCAGATGAGCCCTGCATCCGTTTGGCGGTTCCGATCCGAGGGTAAGCTGAAGGCTTATCGCATACCTGGAACCCGCTTGATTCGCTTTCGCCGTAGCGAGATCGAGAAGGTAATGGAGAAGGCCACGGCATGAGCAAGTGGGACAACGTGCTGGTCACCATCGACCCCGGCGCATCGGGCGGGTACGCCGTGCAGTACGGCGATGGCTCCCTCGCAGTTGAGAAGTGGACGGGCGAGGCAGACTTCGTGGAGGAGATTCAATACCTCGATGAATATATCTCGGGCCGGGTGATCGTCGTGGTTGAGGAGGTCCCGAAGTTCGTGGGCAAGCTGGTCCCCTCCTCGTCGATCTTCACCTTGGCCAAGAACTACGGGTTCATCCTCGGGGTACTGGCCGCTATGGAAATATCAACCCACCTAGTCAGGCCCCAAGTCTGGCAAAAGGGATTGACGGGGGTGAAGGCCGCAAAGGGGGCCGCGAAGAAGCGTTGCCTGAAGGAGCACGCCACCCGCCTCTTCCCCAAGCAGAAGCCCACGCTGGCAACTGCCGATGCCCTCATGATTTTGCACTACGCAACTCACAACATGAACCTAAACGAATAACAACTATGGCCATACTACAACAACCTCCCTCATCAAGCGGCCCGATCACCGGGTGGGACCTACCCGATGCCCTGCCACCAGCAGGTACGCACCTTGCCGTTTGCCTCGGGGTCAAGGATACCTTCGACCTCGACCGCCCCACCTTCGATGACCCCGCCATCATGGAGAGGATCAACGTTTGCAGGTTCGCCTTCGGCCTCATCGCCCAGGACGGCATGAAGTACATGTTGCAAACTCGCGAGATGCGCATCAGCGCCCATGAAAAGGCCAACCTGTTCATCTTCCTCACCGCTTGGCTCGGCCACCCGCCCATCATTGGATGGGACACGTCTGAAATGTCGGGCCGAGGAACTCAAATCACCATCGGCCACGAAACTTCGCGGAAGACCGGGCGAATCTTTCCGGCCATCGTGACCATCGCCCCGGTGATGGATGCCTTGAAGGGTCAAGTGCCCGACACGGCGCTGTTCGCGTTGCCCTTGAGGACCGAGCCGCAACAGCCAGCCCCCACTCCAGCGCCCGCTGAACAGGGGCAACTCATACCTGAGCAAGCACCTGCTCCTGCACCCGCACCTGCACAAGCTCCTGCTCCTGCACAAGCTCCTGCGGCGGCTCCCGTTACGGCTCCCGTTACGGCTACAACCGCGACAACTCAATCCATTTTTTCCGAAAGTAACGTTGACCAAGGTAGTGGGGTGAACTTCTAATGGCTATACTCGCCAAGCAAAGGCAGTCTAGTTCACATTGGTACACGCGGGCCGGGGAACCTGCGCACAAACAGCCAAAGGCGAATGGTGGTGGGCTTCGGCCCACCACCTTGGCCGATGCCCGCAAGAAGTCGCTCATCCCCTCGGTCACCACCATCACCGGGACTATGGCCAAGCCTACCCTCGAAAGATGGAAGCTCAACCAAGTGGCTTTGACCGCCTACGAGTCACGGCCCACCGAGGACGAGGCCGCCGACTACTACTGCAAGCGAATCGTTTCGCAAAGCATGGAGTCAACCGACGAGGCCGCAACCTTCGGGACCGAGGTGCATGACGCTCTCGAAAAGATGTTTGCCAAGGGCATCGAGCCGCCCGAGGAGCTCGCGGTCTATTGCCAGCCAGTCAAGAACTGGTTCGCGGAAAAGGGCCTTCAGTTCATCGAGGCCGAGAAGCGGCTGGTCAATATCAAGGAAGGCTACGCCGGCATGACCGACATCATCGCCCGTGGCAAGGAGGGACAGGCCGCCATCATAGATTGGAAGACACGCAAGACACGCGAGAGGCAGAAGGTGAAGCCATACGATTGGCAACCCGAGCAGATTGCAGCATACGCCGCCGCCTACTGGGGTGAAGAAGCTGTGCTTGCCGGGCAAGTCACCGGGGCAAACGTCTTCATAAGCTCGACCGAGCCCGGACGAATGGATGCCTGGCCCTACAGCGGGGCTCAGATCAAGGAGTCTTACGAGATATTCCTGAAGATTAACGCTCTATGGAGGTACATGAAAGGCTATGACCCGAGGGGCTGAAGTAGATCGCAAGCTGAAGGACTTGGCCAACCGATCCCGCCGTGGGCGAGACTTCTCGCAGGAGGAGATCGCGCAACGGGTGGGATGTTCACGCCAATACATTTCAAAGATCGAGGCCAAGGCCGTGAACAAGATAAAGGATATGATGTGGCCCGTGTGGAAAGAGTTCGAGCATGAGCGTTGACCGATTCGAGTGTCAGCCCGAAAGGTGGAGCGACCCTCCCGATTACGAGGAGGATGACGAGGACGAGGAGCCCGAGGGCAAGCCAACTCATTCGTGTACCGGGCGTGATGCTTACGCCGTGCCCGTATGCCCTATTTGCCGGAAAGAGCACGAAAAGAAAACACCATGCTCATGGCCAGGCTCGCCCACCCTTTAGTCAAGGCAGTCAGAAAGGCCATGAGCACGCCGGGTGAGTTTCACTCCAAGGTGATGCTCGTTGCCAGCCACCTCAAGGATTATCCCGAGGATGCCGTGATCGAATGCTTGCACCACGCCGCCAAGCGGGTGACACGCAGACGCATGAGCCGCGCGGAGGTGGCCAACCTCGTCACCTGGGTGAGGCAAGGCAAAGGTCATTCACGCCGCGAGGAGAAGGGCCCGAAGGAATGCCCGGTCAGCCCGAGCCTTCAGGCCGAGGTCGATTCAATCGGATGGTCGATCGATAAGATGCGGGAGAGGAGCGAACCCGTCCCCGGTGACCCGTCTGCCATCCTCCCCCTTATATATAAAGGGGACCCTTGGCTGTGCGTTGGCCGTCTATGCCATGATTTCGCCGTTCGCCGCCTGTCCGAGTGGAGGCAGATGGACCTGACCCGCCATGAACGCCTGTGCCCCAACCCATTCAACGCCCCATTCCTCACCAAGCAAGATGGATCCACCTCATTCAAGTGCAACGAGCTGGTCAGCCACCGCAAGTTCATCGTGATCGAGTTCGATGAGGCCGAGCTGGACCAACAGGCCACCCGGATCGGATGGCTGGCCAAAAGATTTCCCCTCTGCCTGTGCCTTTTCTCCGGGTCCAAGTCCCTTCATGGTTACTTCCGGGCAGACCACGCCACGCTACCTCGCTTGAGATTATTCTTCGAGCTGGCCATGAAACTCGGGGCCGACAAAATGATGTGGACCAAGAGCCAGTTCAGCCGACTGCCAGGCGGGCTCAATCACAAGACCGGGAAACAACAAGAAGTTCTTTTCATTCACGCCGACAATGCTGGATGACACCAACCAGTTTCTCGAAGCGTTCAAGGCTGGCCCGCCACTCGAACTAGGCCCGCTCATCGACAAGCAAACGTCTCCCGAAGAGAGCGGCGGGCTACCCGATCTCTTCAGCGCGGGCTCCCTTCCCCCCAAGGCCGAGATACCTTTGCCGCCGCCCCTCATTCACGGCGTGCTCCACCAAGGCGCGAAGATGATTCTAGCCGGAGGCTCCAAGAGCTACAAGACGTGGTCCCTCATCGACCTGGCCATATCCGTTGCCGGGGGATCGCCCTGGTGGGGATGGGATTGCGTACGCCAGCCCGTGTTCTATCTCAACCTCGAACTACAGGAGGGATGGTTCAAGCACCGGGTGTGGGATATCTCGAACGCCAAGAAAAGGACCAGCCCGCCCGATGATCTGATGCTTTGGCAACTCCGGGGAAAATCATACGACATCATGACGATCAGGACCGCGCTCGATCAGCAAATGCAGAAGTTCGGCATCAAGCCCGGCCTCTTGGTGATCGACCCCGTCTACAAGCTGTTCGCCGGGGGGAATGAGAACGATGCCGGTGAGGTCACCTCATTCATGGAAGAGATCGAGGCGTTCACCATAGAAACCGGAGCCGCCGTGGCTTACGGCCACCACTTCAGCAAAGGGAACCAAGCGGACAAGGAACCGATGGACCGCATCAGCGGGTCCGGCGTGTACGCAAGGGACCCCGATTGCATCCTCACCATGACCAAGCACGCGAAGGACGATCACTTCACCACACAGGCCACTTTGCGTGACAACCCACCGATCTCCGACTTCGTGGTGGAATGGGATTTCCCCCTCTTCAAAAGGTCCACCTTGTCCCCCTCCGACCTGAAGAAACCGGGACAGGCCACCTCATTCGTGGACAAGGACCTCCTGTCCAAGCTCAAAGGCGAGATGTCCAACAGCCAATGGCAAATGGAGTGCGGCGAGCTGTGCGGCGAGAGGACCTATCGGAAAAAGCGGGACCAGCTCGTGCTGTCCGGGGCCGTCCGAAGGTGGGAGGAAAATGGGATCACTTACTTTTCTCCCCGCTCCAGCGGTCAATGACCTTGCCCTTCGAGATGCCGAGCTTCTCGGCTTGCCTATGCAGTTTCTCCCATGTAGCCGGGGCCACGCACGCCGTGATATGTTGGCGGTGCTTGGTCTTCAGCGTACCCTTGGGCCGTCCGGCTCCGGGCCTTTTGCCACCCCAGTTTGGGCGGGCCTCATTTTCGTTCTTCATCAATCATTCCTCCCTTGATGTATCTTTTGTTCCACAGGCCAGCGCTGGCAAGGTAATAATAAAATTTGTACTCCTCCCCCGTCCACTCGTCGAACGGGTCCTCGAACAGCCGGAGCGGGCTGGTCCAAAGGTAATTGGGTTGCCGTTGAGTCAGGGACCAGCCTACCTTTCCTCGGATCAGGAGGGCCGCAGGAGGCGGTCTGAGGTGCGATAGGCAGTCAACCACCCAATCGAGCCCGCAAACATCATCAAGGGGCCGTATGCCCCCGCCATCCCATACCGCCAGCATTCCCGGAACCAGTTCCCGGTAACCGAATCGGATAGCGTGGCCTTTGCGGTGAAGCTCGTGGCGGTAGCTCACCGGGGAACTCCATCA
>Ga0208299_1002028_pt1 | contig 14233 bp, 26 predicted proteins | sample 15_taG_FD_184089 | JGI IMG/M metagenome (GOLD analysis project Ga0208299, IMG submission 184089) | Marine viral communities from the Subarctic Pacific Ocean - 15_ETSP_OMZ_AT15312 metaG (SPAdes) (version 2) | ecosystem: Environmental > Aquatic > Marine > Oceanic | place: Pacific Ocean | collected...
TTGTACTCATTTTTTATTTTTTATAATGCTAATTTACCTATTTTCTTTAAAACTATCAATACTAATAATAATACTAATGCTATATATATAAATTCTTTGTATTTTTCCCACCATGATAATTCTTTAAATACCGCTTTTTCTACAGGGACTAAAGTCTCTATATATACAGTATCTCCTAGACATTCTACATCATGATGAATAATTTCTCGTAAAGTATCGTAATAATACTTCAATACAACTCGTTCATTGTTTATCACCGTTGTAGTATCATGTAATCTTATTATAGTGGTTGTATCATAATTATAGTTTTCTACCACCACTGTATCCCTAACTATTATCGTATCTTTTTGCGATAATTCAGGATGTTTAGTTATTAATCTATTTAATCTCTCTTGAGGAGAACAACAGATAAATAATAAACTTATTAATATTATTTGGATATAATTTTTGATAATGCTTTTTTTAACCATTCTTTTGTTTGATCTCCTTGAAATAAAAATAATGCTAATGCTACACATAGTATAGACAGAAAAGCACCTAATCCTATATGATCATGATAAAAATAGCAATATATATCTATCGCTATTAATTTTAATCCTATTATATTAGTTATTAAGTTTTTGAATTTTGTCCACATAATTTTAATCTATACTATTTAAAACAATCTCCAAATTTTTTACACGCAGTTGAAAATTTTGTAGAATACAAACCATCACCACCTCTTGTCTTTTTTTGTGTATATGAAGTGTTTCCTCTTCCTTGTTTTTTCTTTTTGGCTTTATCTCTTGTTTTATAATAAAGTTTTTTCTCCTTTTTAGACATTACATCTACATCTTCTTTATCTATAGTTCGGCGATATTCCGGTTGTTGGGCAAAATGTTCTTGAAAAATCTTCTTTTTCTTAGCTTTAGATTGACTATGCCATTGAGAAGTACCTATACCAGTATCTAGTGAAATTGATTCCTTGTGTGGTTTTGAGCGCTTTTTTTTGCGTCTAAATTTATCTATAGTTGATGGGGTGGTGGATCTATTTAAATAGTTAGCCCATTTTTTACCTGTTTCTGAGTTGTCAAATTGAATTTGTCTTTCTTCATCAGTATACGAAGCTTTCCAATCTTTTGGATTGTTCACTACAGTAGGATCGCCTCCAGGAGCTATTGGACCACACACCCCCATAGCTGGATCACATTCACTGTTTCCTAATATATCAGTAGTAAATTTTTCCATTCTATCATTTCTGTGTCCCATAATTATTTGTTTTTATTACCTTGAAACATATTAGATATTTTTTTTTGAGCGTTATCTAACTGTTGTGCTCTTTTCTTACAACCACAATCTTTTTTACCAACTGCCTTTGCAATTCCATTCGCAACTTTATCAATCCCTAACTTTTTGTTAACTTCATATATTTTAGTACCTATTCCTTTTGATTTCATTTGATTTAATTTTATAAGGTTATTTAAAAGCGTCGAAGAATTTACCAATCCCAATTCCAAAAGCTATACCGGAGTATAACACATTGCCTTGCATTAATATTAATAATCCTATTCCACCAGCTAAACCTGATTGAAATAATGGTGCGTTAACTATTGATTTTATCTTTTCCATATTTATTTATTTTGTTTATTGTCTATTAATTAATTTTTTTTGAAGTTCAACATCGCTTGTTATATCGTTTAATTCGGAAGTAAGTTTTCCTCGTTTAATAAGATCTTCTTTTCTTTTATTTAAAGCTTTGGTATTTTGTATTGATGATGCTAACTTCTCTGCAAGTTTATCGTCAATTAATTTTATTGTTGAAGGAGCTTTATCTACATGTGTAGAGGATGCTACTGCATCATTCACAACAGGAGGAATATTATCCCAAGCTGATTGCATGTTTTTAAATCTATGTCCCATAATTATCTAAATTTATCTATTGTTCTTTTAATGTCATCTTTAAACATTAATGCGGCTCCACCTAAAAATGCTCCTGCTTCTACAGCTTTTGCTCTTCTAGCTCCTTTACGACTTCCTGACCGAACATACTGTTCTTTTGTTAATCCGGTTTTTTTGTTGACAATTTTATCAGGATTATAAACATATTTAGATCCAGACTGCCCTTTGGTTTTAGCAGCACTTCTTCTTCTTTTATCTCCTCCTGTTTTTAAAATATTAGTGGTAAATTTTTCCATTCTATCGTTTCTATGTCCCATAATTATTTTCTTTCGTATCTATTACTATTTTTATCTAAATGAGGATATTTTTTTAATACACAACTTCTAATGCCTTCTGGATTAGGAGCATTATGCGCAAGTTTTAAAGCTGACTTAGCTCTTTTTTCTGTATTAACTGGATATGTTCCTGCTGCGGCACCTCCTGCAGGTCCACAAAAACTTCCTTTTTTTACATTAGGATATTTACCTGCATTTGAACTTCCTGGTTTTTCTCTAATTTCTGTTATATCTTTTTTAGCCATAATTTATTGTTTATGCAAACGATGCATGTGGTGTAAAATAGAATGTCTAGACTCTCTATTTAGATGATCATAATGAGCGTCTTTTTTTAAAGCGTGGGCATGATCAAAATCATCTTCCCCACATTCTTTACAACCGTGTTCTTCTTCATATCTACCATCTATCCTTAATTTTCTTTCATGAGAATAGTCATCTTTGGCAGATTCTTTATCTTGATGTTTACTCATTTCTATAATTTAGTATTATTTATATCTTCATATTCTTCCGTCGCATCAAAAGATGGGCATGCTTTGTTTGCAAAATCATTATGGGAATGTATTACTGCTTCTGGATACATAGCTTTTAAAGTTCTAAGTACACACAATAAAGCTTCAGTTTGTTGATAATTTCTAGTATCCTTAGGTGTTTTACCATCTGCTTCAACACCTCCACAATAACATATACCTATAGAATTTCTATTATAACCTTTACAATGTGCCCCCATTCTAGCAATATCTCTACCTTTAAATATATTTCCTTCTAAGTCAATATAAAAATGATAACCTATATCACTCCATCCTCTACCTTCCATATGCCATTTCCTAATAGTTTCAATAGGAACATTATAACCTTCTCTAGTTGCAGAACAATGAACTATTAATTTATTTATCTGCCGCATTCTTTTTTTCTTTCTTTAATAAATACCACTTATGTAGTGTATATCCTAAAGTGGCTCCTAGTAATAATATTTTCAATGTTGGTTCTAGCCAATTACAACAACTAGCCATAAATGCACCCGTATTTAAGGCATAAATTTTTATTGTATCTGCTAATTCCATATTATCGGTTTGCGCGTAATACTGCATTTCCATGATCTTTAGGATATTCTTGTCCTGGAAGAGGCACATTAGCTACGTTTGGCATATGTAATGGATTCTTCTTTCCAGCTGGCACTTGACCTATTTGAGCTGCGTAATTTCTATGTTCACCTGGTTTCATTGAATTAGGTAATTCTGAAAATTTTCCAGTTTTGTTACCTCTGTATCCGTTTAGTATTTCTTGTGTTGGCATAATATATTTTTTTAAGCTCCTTGAAAAGAGCTTGGGTTTAATTTTGGATCTGAAAGAGCATCGTCTGCAACTTGAGCATTTTCTTGTAATAAAGGTGGTTCATCACCACTTAATGTATCTACTCCTGACAAGTTTCTAAAGTGTTTGTCTCCTCCTAAATCTTCAGAAGTAGCATCATATGCTAAATTAGTTAAATCGGGATATTCTTCTTCTGGTGTTATCATTATTTTTTATTTTTTATCCTAAACCTAAACTCCTAAGTTGATCAGTAGCTTGAGTGGATTGTATTGGTTCATTAGCTTTTTGTACTTGAGTTGGACTACTTGTTGGTAATGTTGAAGCTCCACTTATAGCTGCTAATGTTGCAGCGTCTACGTTACTAGAATTTCTAGCATCTACAGCAGTATTTCTTGCTTTATTAGCATCTATATATTCAAAATCAGCATTACTATGTCCATAAAGAGCACCAGCACCTGCAGCTAGAGCGCCGATCATGGGATTTACTTTGTTTCCCATTTGCCCCCATTGTGTAGCAGTATTAATAGCTCCTTGTGTTTTCATGTTTTGTAAATTAGCTTGCACTGGAATACCATCTGGTCCTATTTCTTGAGTTTGGGGTTGTGATCCCGGTATAAGGGATGTCATTTCTTCAATTCCTGCCATATCCTCTTGTTTTATCTTTATTTAAATTAGTTATGGAAGTGGATAACACTGAATTACTATAACTATCTTTTTTCATTATATGATTAAATCTAATTGATTCAGGAATATCCTCCTCCCCTAACATTACACGGTACATCCGAGAAATTAGCTGTTTACACTTGAAAGAAACTTCGTATATATGGTATTTCTGAGTGGTACGATTTCTTTTACGCCATACCACTATCCATCCCTCTTTTAGTAACCTGTTCCAGCGTCTGTTGTCCCAGCTATATGCATGAGTACCGGTTTTAAAGTCTTGTTTAGTAAATTTACTTGTAGCTTCTAAATAAATTAATAGTTCTAGATCTGCTTCTTTAATATCACTTGTTTTAGATGCCCATTTACGTATTATACGATAATGTTTTAACAAGTTTAACTCTTTTAAATCAGATGAGGTTAATTTCCTCACTTTATCCTATACTGGCGTTAACGCACTTGTTCTCTGCCAAACTGCTGCCCCTGCTATACCTGAAGTAGTACAAACATATATATACGTTGCATCATATTGAATATCTCCAGCTCTTCCTGCGGTTGCCGCACTAGTTGGAGTACCCGCAACTGCTGGTCCACTCCATTTAAGATACCCACTAACATTAGAAGCAGATAAAACTTGCCCAACAGTAGGGGGAGTAGGTAAATCTACTTGAATGTTGGTTGCCGTTTTTAATTTTAATATTCCTGAACCTGGACTTCGTGAATTAATAAGAATACTACCATTAGTACCTCCAGCATTGTTTGTTTGTAGTTGAATTAAATCCGTTGCTGAACCACCAGTATTATTAATTAATTGGATACCATTACCAGACCAAGTAAAATTTCCAGCATTGTTTCTATTTAATGAATTTATATCTAAGGTCATTTCATTGAAACCGCCATCAGAAAGAACTATATCTTTATTGATGCCAGTATCACCTATACCTAGTACTGAATCTAAATCTTGACTTCCACCACTACCGGCTGCTACTTTGCGTATTTTGTTTTCTAAATCTATATCTTTTTTTATTCCTTGCATAATTATTTTTTATAATACAATAACTATATCTTTTTCTTGAATTATTGTATACAATTCATTTTTTATTTCTAATTTAAAACCGGCATGTCTATCAAAATATATTTCATCACCTGCTTTAATTACTTTTACTTCATTACCAGGAAGAACAATAACTCCTTTTCTATATCTTATATCTTCTCTTTGTTTTTCCCCTAATATTAAACCTCCTTTAGTTATAGTGGAGGTATCTTTTGTTTCTGTTATTACTATATTCTTACCTATTGCTTTCATGTGTTCTTAAATTATTAATTACACAATCAGTGGATAATATAGTAGTTGCTACAGATGCCGCGTTTCTTAAAGCACTTTTAGTAACTAGTAGTGGATCTATTATTCCGGACTTTACCATATTTACTGTTTTACCTGTAACCACATCCAATCCTCTACCTTTTATCACTGGAGTTTCATACTTTTCTATTCCAGCATTTTTCAAAATTGTTAAATAAGGCGATTTAATCGCATTCAACAATATAACTTCTGAAGTAGAAGTTGGTTTAATACTTTGAGCAGCATTCAATAATGCAATTCCTCCTCCTGGTACTATACCTTCTTTTATCGCGGCTTTTGTAGCACAAATAGCATCTTCAACTCTATCTCTCTTTTCTTTTAATTCCACTTCAGAGTTAGCACCTACTTTAACAATAGCCATTTTAGCTAATAATCTAGCTAATCTTTTTTCATATCTTATCTTGAAGTTTGGATTACTAGTAGAATTTATTTTCTCTTTAATCTCTTTAACTACTTCATCTATTGCTTCTGGTATTTTTTCTACTTGTATTAAAGTTTCTGTTGGAGTACTTATAGTTTTTGTACATTTACCAAAATGCTCTGGTTGAATAAGATCCATATCATCTCCTAAATCTTCATTTATTAAAGTAGCGCCAGTTAAAAGACATAAATCATCTAAGATATCTTTTCTATTAACTCCATAAATTGGAGGTTCTATTAAATTAAGTTTGAAATTTCCTTTTAATTTATTCATTGCTAACGCTTGCATAACCTGTAAATCAACATCTGCAATTAATAGTAAAGAAGGTTTACCACTTTCATTACTCATTATATACTCTAAAGTAGATTGTAATTTTCTTATATTTTCTATTTTATTTTCTATAATTAAAACTAAAGGATTATCTAATTCAGCTGTATTATTACCACTATTAGTTACGAAGTGAGGAGAAGTAAATCCTTTCTCATATTGCACGCCTTCAATTTTATCTACTATAGTTTCAGGACTATCATTTATCTCCATAGAGACAATTCCAGTTTCATCTACAGCTTTAAACGCCTGCGCAATTATATGACCTAATTCCTTATCATTATTGGAAGATATAGTAGCCACTTGTTCTATTCTGTCTCCAGTAACAGGTTTAGCTATTTTATCTAAATATTTTATTACTTTATCTACAGCTTCATTTATACCAGTTTTTATATCTCTTCGCGATTCCGATTTTATCACTTTATATGCCTCTAATAATATAGCATGTGCTAAAACCGTGGCAGTCGTTGTGCCATCACCTGCTTCTCTAACTGTTTTTCTAGCTGCTTCTTTTAGTAGTTTAGATCCCATGTTTTCCACTGGATCTAATAAAATAACAGTATCTGCCACTGTTACTCCATCTTTTGTTATTTGAGGATTTCCTTGACTATCTTCAAGTATAACACACTTGCCGCTAGCTCCTAATGTAGAGCTAACAGCTTTAGTGAGTTTTTCTATTCCTTCAAATACTTTGTTTCTAGCATCTTCACCGAAGTTAAGATGTTTAACTATTGTTTCATTCATTTAATTTAATTTAATTGGTTACTATATATTATTACATAATAGTAAGGGAAATTCCCCACCGAAGTGGGGAGTTTTTATTTATTTATAATAGGAGACAATCTGGATCATCACAATTATCTATTAAATTAGGATCTGAATATGTACCTGTAATTTCTACACAATCAGGTAAAACTGGATCTAGCCAATAACAGCAATCTTGATTGGTAAGAATCTCTTTTGCTATTATATTACTAGGTATTGGTGAAACTCCTGTCATGTCAATAACTATTGACACTGCTGCCCCTGCTGCACAAGTCCCAGCTCCAAGATCACATATATTATATGTTCTAAGGTCCATTTCACAACATGTACATGCATCATAGAACCCAGCTGCAATTGGACCATTCCAAGTTTGAGTGCCTAGTTCTATAACTCCAGCGGAATCTTTACTTATAATCTCCCAACACTCTCCACTTAATGTACCCACTGTTATATTAATTATATCACCTACATTCAATCCTGAAGGATTTGCTACAAAATCAAGTTCGCTAACATACTTAGTAGTGCCCGCACAAGATTCTAGTTCCCATACTGGAGCTAATTCTGCACAGACTTCATCTTCACAACCTGTTATTGTAGATACATATATACCAGTATAGTCTTGACATGGGGGTGCCTCAAGAGCTAGATGATAACAGCAGTCATTTCCTGACGCAACATCAGTTGCAATTATATACATAGGCGTAGGTCCTGGGACTGCAGCCATATCAATTACTAATTGGGGCGCCACTGTGGCCTGACATGGAGCACCTAGATCACACACATCATATAATCTAAGATCCATTTCACAACATAGACAAGGTGTTGTTGTTGGTGTTCCACCACCTGCTATCGGTCCTTCCCAATCGGTATTTCCAATTTGAGTTGCTGGAGCAGGAGCATTTAAACTAACAATAGTCCAGCATGTTGTCGTTCCAATTGCCGCTAATGTTCCACCAGTTACATTAATTACATCTCCAGGAGACAGTGTTAATGGATCTGGAGTTAAATCACTTGCTTTAACTGTTTCTGTATAAGTACCAGTACAATCTGTTAATTTCACGAAAGTAATACATGAAGGATCGTCACAATTTATACTTGTATCTACATCAGATATGCCTGCAGTAGCTGGATTATTTGTGCACTCACTGAATACATAACATTCCCATACTCCAGGGTTTACTCCCCATTCTATTTTAATAAAGGAATCTATACTTAACGGATTTAGTGAAGCCCATAATGATGGGTCTATAATTATACTAGGTCCTTCTGCACATGCCGTATAAATTCTATTTGGTCCTGCTTCGCAGCAATCACACTCAACTGAAGGATCATATTCTATAAATCCAGGTATTTCGTGTAAAGGATTTATTGTTGATGGATTTTCTATAATCTCATAACAAGTACCACCATGGCTAACTGTACTACCAACTAGGGTGCTTTCTATTCCAGGAGTCCCAACTGAACTTGCCCAAAGGCCATCTCCAGGATCAGCACAATAATTATATTTCACATACACAGGATCTGGACAATAATCCATATCTCCACATACTGCAATTCCTGCCGGGATAGTGCTGCCAGGTTGACACTCTTTAACTGGATCACTATAACACCATGTGTTATCATCTATCTGTATATAAATATCTGGATCTGGAGTTTGGCAATCGCATGAACCCTCTTCAAAATCATATCCAACCCAAATTTCTGGTTGAAATATTAGTGGATCATATCCTGGACATGCTGTGTATTTATAAGTACATGGATTTAAACAACATTCACAATCTGATGGATAACTTTCAAAAGGTCCAGGACATGGGAATATTCCTGCTACAGGTTCACCTATACTACCAAGATATTCATAACAGTGATGCGTGAGCGGATCTCCATCACAGCAATATCTATCTATTTGACCTACTGGAATTCCTGGATCTACTGGCACGGTAACATATGGGCCACCATCACATTTTTGCCATGTATAAGTAGGAACATCAGCTGGGCAATAATCTGGATCATCACATGGAGCAGCAGGTGCTCCAATAATATTATAACCTGCACCATCTGCATCATCACAAGTACTGTATGGATCAGTATAACACCAAGTTTCTAAACTTACAGCATCTTCAACAACAATATCATGTGGGATTGGTCCATTACATACACAAATTGACGCCTTATCCATACCTACATCAAATGTTAGTGTTGCAGGAAATCCTCCGGGATTTGGGGTACAAGCTGTCCATGTATAATTACAACGATTAATACAACAATCACAATCGTCACCAGGGTCTCCAAACTCAATACATGGATCGAAGGTACCACCCACCGGTGCACCTATATCTCCTACATATTCCCAACATTTTACAGTTTGTAATTCCGTATACCCATCACAACAATACGTAAAAGTTTTTCCGATCGAATGTCCTGGATCTACGTCTACCGTAACAAAAACACCAGCTTCATCGCATTTTTCATAACTGTATGTAGGTGTTGCTCCTCCACAGCATACTTCACATGTAGTAGCTGTAGCGCTAAATGTTGCTTGTTCTATATACCAACAACCACTTTCACTCTCTACTGGAATTCCTGTTATAGTTAAATTATTTATATAACCTGGAGCTAATGCTCCTAATGTTTCATCACATGTATATATCCATTCGGATTGAAGTTCACCAATATAGCAAACTGTATCTTCACAATAAACTGGTTTTATAACGTATGTTGTTGGACAACCACCACCACCACCAGCGCTTACAAAATCTATTGTATTACCTACGTTAGTTATAGTAACTGTTGCATCACTAGATGTTAATTCCAATGTCTGATCACATCCCACTGCTTCCGCTGGAGTCAGAGACGATGTTTGTATATATTTAAATGAGTGATCGCAACCAGTAGACTCGTCACAAAACTCGCAAATACCCGCTAAGGTAATTAATCTAGTAGAGTTCTTATTTTTAGTCTCTGATACTACAATTAATTCCGTACCATCTGGATCGGTGACCGGCGGGTAGGTATATATTATTGCCATGTTTTTATATATTAAATGTCTTAAACGATATTTTTATTATCTAAGTCCTGAAAGATTAGTGCCATGTTTTTTATCATATCTTGCATCTGATTTTATAGCTCTTTTATTTATTCTATCTGTTTTTCTTTCTGCAGCTGTCTTAGATTTTCTAGTTTTTCTAGCTTTATCTCTTGCTATAGATTTTATAGCTCTAGCTGTTTGTTTTTCAGTTCTACCTTTAAAATTTGGATCACTAAATCTATTTTCAATTCCTTCGTCAGTAGTTGAATCAAAATGAATATCATCTTGTGTGTATTTATTTGTTCTATCTTCTCCAGGAGAGAATTGTGGTGTCATTCCTTCTCTATTTGCTGCGCTAGCATAATAACTATCTAAAGGAGTGAAACCTGAGCCATCAGGAGTCAATGCTGCTGCATAAGTATTACCTGTCCCGGTATTCTTTATTTGTCCACCACCTGCTGATGTAGCATTATTTACGGTTTGTTGCATCGCTTGGTTTTGTCTTGTATCTCTTGCATCCATTTGAGCTGAATGCTCGTCCATTTGACTAGTTTCCGGCGCAATTTCTGCTACGTTATGACGAGTTGTACTCCCCATTGCTTTATTAATTTGGTTTTGTACCGCATTATATTCATTACTTCCTTTTTCTAAACCACTTCTTTGTTTAACAAGAGCGTTTAATTCTGGTGTCCATTTTGTTGCCATAATTTTTTTGTTTTAAAGCTTATTAAGCCCCATGTTTTTATTTGTCTTTATTTTCTTTTTTCTCTGTTCTTCTTTCTTTTCTATTTTTTCTTCTTTGTTGACGTCTTTCTTTTCCTCTCCATTGTTTCTTAGTAGTTTCTTTATCGTAAACTACACTAGCGTCTCCTTCTCCTTCTCCTTCTCCCCAAATAACATCAGTGCTTTTAATTTTTTTACAATCAGGAGGTGTTCCAGTGTATCCTTTTGGACAACCGTGTGCACTAACTGTTTTTACCATTTCCCCCATTCTTTTATTTGACTCTGTTGATCCTGCCATTTTTTTGTTTTTTTTTGTTTTTATTCTACTTTTGATTTAAAAGGATTAAATGGTATATCTTTCGATAAATCCCCTAATTGACCTGCTACTTTATGTATAAAACTATCAGGATTACTTGTATAATTAAAATCAAATCCTGCATTACTTAGTTTTAAATCCCCTGATCTTAATGCATCCATAGAACTTATACCTTGATCATTTAATTGTTGTCGTAAACCAGTGGAAATTCTTTGGCCTTTGTCATTGTAATGGAATTTAGTACCCATTTGTTGACCCTTATATGTTCCTTTACTACTACCTTTCATAAACCAATTTTGTGGTCCCCATCCGGTATTTTGATAACCTTCAAAAGGAACCCAACTTCCTGCTGAACCTGCTTTATTCCCCATTCCTGATGATTTATAGAAGGTTTGATTTCCCGCTGGTGTATTAAATTCAATCATTTCTCGTCCTAACCCAGTTTTAGGATCAATAGATCTTGTTCCTAAATGTTTAAAGTTTTGAGGATTAGTGGTCCAATCTGGATTCATACTTATAAATTCATCTAATTTAGCTGCTCTATTACCTATAGCATCATATGATTCTTGTGGATCATACCATGCTGGATGAGTATCGAAATCATCTACATTCTTTCTAAAATTTCTAGGTTGATTGTACTGATCTAAATCCGGTTTTGGCTTAAGTTGCTTAATAGGAGTATTGTGATAAGGATTTAAATTATTTAATCCACTATAATCTGGTTTGGAAAAATTTCCTTGATCAATTTTTTTAAAGGTATTTGTAAATTGCTTAAGTCCTTTATATCCTTTGTTAGCATATTTACCTATTGTTGCTCCAAGTCCAATGCCAGGAATAGCTGCGCCAAGAGCCCAATTTCTTCCTTCTTCATCACCTTCTAAACTATATAAACCTGCATTTGCAAGATCAGCAAAATTTCCAACAAGTGGTACCGCACCAGCTGCATCGAGTCCTACATGAGCCGCTTCACTAAGTGCTTCATCTTTTTGTTTTTGGTGGGATGCATCTATTTTTTTTTGTCTTTCCTCAGTCTCATGTTTAGCTTCTTGAGCTTGAAAAGTATTATCATATTTTTCATTCTCTTTTTTAATAGCTTCCAAGGTTTTCCGCTTTTTATCCGCTTCAACATTAATTAACCCGTAATCTGAAGTGCTACGTGCTTTGGCTTCTAATTCTTGGGTTTGTTTTTCCTTGTCTTTTTTTACTTGCTCTACATCTACAACTTCTGGAATTTGGTATTTAGGGATATCAGTGTTGTCACCTGCCGATGCATTGACAGTAGGTTTATTTAAGTTAGCATTATCTATAGCAGTTGTTAAATCAAGATTACTATACGAATCCTTTGTACTTTTTTGGCTTTCTTGTGACTCATTAGTGAAAGTGCTAAAATCAAACTTATTTGTTTGAGGTGGTGGTGGAATAACCATCTCTCCATCAGGTGGAGGAACTATGATGTTTTGATTCTCTCTACTAGTTAGAGCAGATAGAATTTTTCTATTTCGACCGAATAAGGACATAAATGTTTTTTAAGTAGTTACCAATATATATAGTAACTCACATATAAATGTACATTTTTACATAGGATATGAGATATATAGAACTATGGGGCTACCCTCCCCTCCCCTCTTTTTTTTCCTAGAGAAAATCCATATTTTTTAACCGGGCCCCATCAATCCTATATCCCCCTCCCACCCCCTCCCCCTCCCAGCCCCTACCATATCCCCCACCCTCTAGCCCCTCCCCTATCTCTACATTTCTTTTACAATTTAAATACAATCATTGTTAGATAATATATATGTAAACCAGCCTGATTTTGAGATAGGATCGGAAGACTATACTCCACTGTACTCTATACTCTAGTATTAGTCTTATTTAACTAATACAAACTAAATACGACTAACATTAGATAATATATATACAATAACCAATTAAAACTAACAACTATGACTTTCGAAATCGAAATAACTTTCACCGACAATTCAATACAATATTTAACTTCAACAACTAATTATTTAAACAAATCAGATTTAGATTTCCTAATCGACTTAAATGTTGACTTAACAACAATAAAATCAATATATTCTTATAAATTATAAAACAAAACAAATTACAATGTAAATACGAATACAAATAGATAATATAAATGTAAACAAACAAACAAATATAAATTAAATTAATAACAAATAAAAACTATCAATTATGACAAAGTTAACAAAAAAAAGATTTGTAATAAGCAAATCACTAATCGGAAAAAATGTTGAAATAACATTTACAAATAAAAAAGATGAAACTTTTACTTACAATCACGATGAAGTATTTTCACTAAATCAAGAAAGATTACTAAGTATGAAATGTTTCAATGAGTATGGAAATTACACAAATAGTAATAAAATACCAAACTGGGCGAAGTAAACTCAGTTTGTATAAAAGTCCAGTTAGTTCCATATTTACTGGTAAATCAAATATGAATATGTAAATTCTCACTTGGAAGTATAATAGTAGTTCGATTCTACTTATGAGAACTATGACATTAGCCCCTTACTAACTAGTATTAGGACCTATTGTCACACTTTAAAAGAATTATATTTTAAAATACTTTATTTTAGATATAAAGAAATAAAGTATTGAACTTAAAACAAATTTTTAACTAATTAATAAATATACACTCTTATGACAAATAAAAATTACAATAACTTAGACAAGAAAACAGAATTAAAAATACATTTAATAATACTTAGTGTATTAACAATAGTAATTATACTTGATTATTTAAATATAGGTTTATCATGTTTCTTTTAAAATTAATAATTAATAAATTACAAACTAAATACAACAAAGTATAGATAATATATATATAAATAACAAATAAAATTAAATAAAATGTATAAATCAAATCACATAAAAACAAAGAAACTTAAACAAAATAATCAAATTTACATTGGTTTTTACTTAACAGACTTATATTCAAATAGACTCTTAAATAAATTAATCACTAAAGTAAATAATTTTAATCACTCAGGTTTAACTTATTTTAACAAATTTGACTTACCAAAATCAATATTAGAAATTATATAAAAATAGAAATTATGAAAAAATATGAATGGAATGA
>Ga0208299_1002030_pt1 | contig 14228 bp, 31 predicted proteins | sample 15_taG_FD_184089 | JGI IMG/M metagenome (GOLD analysis project Ga0208299, IMG submission 184089) | Marine viral communities from the Subarctic Pacific Ocean - 15_ETSP_OMZ_AT15312 metaG (SPAdes) (version 2) | ecosystem: Environmental > Aquatic > Marine > Oceanic | place: Pacific Ocean | collected...
AACAAAAACAAGAAAGAATGAAAGAAACATTAACGCTTATGCTATACGTAGCTGCACTAAAGGTGCTTGATTTAATTGAAATAATAAAGGATGACAGTGATGAACAATAAAAAACAAATAGAAAACATGACAGATTCAAACGTATTGATAGCAAAGTTTATGGGTTTTAGTCCTAGAGAGGATGGAACTTGGCACATTTACTATGAGGATTGGGATGATTTTTTTGAGCCTGAAGAAATGGAATACCACCATAGATGGTCATGGCTAATGACTGTAGTTGAGAAGATTGAGAGCATTAATACAGGAGTTGACGAAGACTCTTTTTATAACGTGGTAATTGATTATCCTGAATGTAGAATTGAAATTAATTACCCACCGCCAACAGGCAATTGGAATCTTTGTAATGGCATTTGCGAAGTTGGGGAGAACAAAAAGCATTCAGTTTTCAAAGCGGTAGTAAAATTTATTAAGTGGTATAATGAAAACAATAACAATTAAAACAATAAGTAAATGGAAAAAGAAGTAATCGAAAAAGTACATGAATTGTTAAACACCTCATCATGGGATGCTGAGTATTGTACCCCACATAAGTGGAAAGATGAGGATATGGATAAATGTATAAGTGTCTTAGAGCATACCATATTTAGCTTGTCAAGTGTTTCAATGCTTATGAAAGATTGGGAAGAAGAGATATGCGATATGACCAATGATTATGATGACGCATCATTGGTAAGTTCATCTCTTCATTTCATTGCAGACTCATTGGCTTGGGATGCATTGTTAAATAAAGACGTAAAATACCCTGACTCAGCAACATTTAAAGTAACTAAATCATAAAAAAAAACATGAGAATTTACACATCACAATCTGACCCATTAGATTTCTGTAACGACTGCGCTCCATGCCAAGTTACCGCAGAAGAACTGTACGGTAATTTAGGTAACGGACCAGACGAAAGAGGCAACTGCTTCGGGTACAATGAGGAACGACCTTGTTACGATGATGATCCTGATTCCGATTATCACTGCGAAGAATGTAAAATTGTATTAACTGAAAATAACGCATAAAAAAAAAGACATGAAAGTATTAGTAGCCTGTGAAGAATCTCAAGCAATAACAAAAGAGCTTCGTGCTTTAGGACATGAAGCATATAGTTGTGACTTACTACCTTGTAGTGGAGGTCATCCCGAATGGCACTTCCAAGAGAGTGTGTTTGATGTAATAGAACAAGGAGCTAGAGGAGACAATGGAGAGTTAATTACTGATTGGGATATGATGATTGCCCATCCACCTTGTACGTTCTTAGCTGTAAGCGGAGCCAGATGGATGTATCACCCAGAAGATAGAGACAAACCAGTAGAGGAAAGAAGACCTCATCCAATGCACCCGAACAGAAGGCAAGAGCAAAAAGATGCCTTAGATTTTGTGCAGAGGCTGATGGATGCACCGATAGATAAAATCGCCATAGAAAATCCAATTAGTGTAATCAGTTCTAACATCAGAAAGCCCGAACAGATTGTACACCCTTGGATGTTCGGTGACAAGGCGAGCAAGTCTACGTGCTTGTGGCTCAAGAATCTACCACTACTAAAGCCAACAGATATTGTTGAGAAGGGCGAATGGAAAGAGTGGGTAGATAAAAGAACCGGAAAGAAAAAGCGACAAGCTAAATGGTACTACGAAGCCTTATGCAATGCAAAGACTGATGCAGAGAGAAGAACTCTCAGAAGCAAAACCTTTAAGGGCATGGCAGAAGCAATCGCTAATCAATGGACAAAAAACTAATCATGGAAAGAAAGATAATAACACTGCCTTGGGATAGCGAAAACTACCCCGTAAATAAACTGCACCAGTACAAGTATGTAATACCCATCAGCATGGAAAAGCTAGACGATGTGTACTACCATACATTTAGGGTTACGCCATATCACCCTGACGAACTGTTTGAACTAGAAGTGTATGGCGATCAATCACAAGATTTTAATGATTAAAAACAATGAAATACGCAAGACACTGTACCGCAACAAAAATAGGGATGAACTCTGGGTGGGTTGTCAATGATGGAGAAGAGTATTACTCCACAGAAAGATTGGCTCTCAAAAGAGTAAAGGAACTTGGATACAATCATTTACCCGATGCATTCAACGCAGGTGTATGCTATTGGACAGAATGGAAAGACCAGGATTGGTGGAAAGAATCAAAAACAAATAATATAAACCACAAAAACAAATAATAGAAAACATGAGAACAGTAACAATTTACAAAGCTGATTATAAAGGAAATTGGAGAGAGCAAGATGAAGAATTCGCTCATCTATTGCAGCAACTCGGACTGCTCAGTTTCGGGGAGGATAGATATGAGTTCACGAATTTAGGGCTGAAAACCTTTCCCGATGTGGAGGAATGGGAGGATATTGATGAGGTGGGGTTCAGAGTTGACACAGACAATATTTTAATTAATCAATAATCACAAAAACAAATAGAAAGCATGGAATCAAGAAGAGTAAACTTTTGGGAATTTAATTGGAACGAGGACTGTAACTGCTACGAGGCAAGAGGTGATGTGTTCTACGATGAGGAACATGATGAGATGCCAGACCCAGATTTATGGAAGGCAGCTAATAAGTTAGCTAATGAGTTAAGGTCAGAAGGAATTAATGCTCAACCTGATTGGTCTGAAAAAGGGTGGGTAGAAGTAAATGTGTTAGTAACAGCAAAATCATAAATTTTAATCAAAAACAAGAAAGCATGAATTTAACACTTAAAAACGTAAAACATTTTGAGGCTGGTTCTGAGGAGACTCCGAATTTTGTAGCCGATTTGTATGACAATGGCACTCACGTTGCCGAGGTTTCCAATGATGGTAGGGGAGGAAGCAATTATGTGCATCCGGTAAATGGAGGTAAGTACGAGTCTGTAAGGAAGTATGACAACTTAGATGTTGAGTGTGACATATTAGGAATGGTATATGATTATAGCGCAGTAACCAAGTACCAAGGGAATTGCTTAGTAATGAAGAAAGGAAACACCCTACAAACAGTCAAATTCAACGTAAGCATTGCAAAGATAAAGAGTAGTCCAAATGACAAGACTTGGCTTGAAAATAAAATAAAGGACTACCAAAACAAAGGATTTACAATTATGAACAGAAATCTATAGAAAGCATGAAAGACTTAACAACAGAACAACTAAAGGACGAACTAACACGCAGAGGTTACTATACTGGTAACCTCTGGTGTATTGACGATGTACAAGGAAGATTTGAAGCTACAGACGATGAAGCTCAAGATGTTCTTGATGATGCACTACAAGGCTCTTGGATTATAGAGCAAATATTTGAATGTATAGATGACTGTGCCAAAGAAAATAAACTAAAAGAAAAGGAAGCATGAAAAAGCAAGAAGAAATACTGCCTGAAGAGATATTCCCTGAGTTGGAAGGGGTTGATATTAATGACGAATTATTGCTGTTTACTAAAGGACAGCAGATGGATAAGTTCCTATTTAATCTTCAATCCGTAAGACTCGGCTGTCCTGTATGCCACGAACTCCATACAGAAAATGAAATGATACTTCAGAACCATATTTGTAATGGCGTTAAAATCAATTATAAAATGACCTTTTATGGAGATACTTTCTTTACCATAGCACCAAATCAAAAATTAACCAAAGTAAACCTACAGAGATGAAAAAAACAATGACTGACCTATTTGAAGATTACCAAAATCAACCGGAAGAGTTAAAGGCTATTACATCTGAGATGGAAGAAAAGTCTTTAACGGGGCTTGATTATCCCGACCTTGTGATATTCCAAGCAAGGTGTAAAGCTATAGGTTACACGTTTGATTATGATTTATCAGGATCACCTTTTAATTTAAAACTTATAGTTTGTTAATAACTATTATAATGTAATTTAGCCACTGTAAATATAATTAATAATGGAGGAATATATATCTTATTACAGAGTTTCAACCACAAAACAAGGTGACTCTGGTCTTGGTCTTGAGGCTCAACGTAGGATGGTTAAGTCTTACGTTGAAAATAAAGGTTCTTTAATTAAAGAGTTTACTGAAATTGAAACTGGTACAAGCAAAAGGGTAAGACCAATTCTTCAACAAGCAGTAGACCTTTGTATAAAGACAGGATCTAAACTAGTCATAGCCAAGATAGATAGGTTGGCAAGGGATGTTCACTTTGTATCAAGCCTAAGTAAGTCGGGCATTGATTTTATATGTTGTGATATGCCAGATGCCAACAAGTTTACCATACATATCATGGCTGCAATGGCTGAAAACGAGGCGCAGCTTATAAGCGACAGAACTAAATCTGCACTTAAATCTATCAAGAACAAGATAAAGACAGATGGGTTCTATGTAAGCAAGGCTGGTAATAAGATTCATAGACTAGGCGGTAATGGAGGTTTCCCTAATTCTGCTATAAACAATAGCGTGGCTACTAGAAAGAAAATATCAGACGTAAATCTGAATAAAAAATATGCTAGACCATACGCTATTGAACTTAGGAGGCAAGGGATGAAACTTCAAGACATTGCTAATAAGTTAAATGACAACGGGTATCTTTCTTCTTCGGGCAAGAAGTATCATAAAACAACTGTAAACAGATTAATAAATGAATAAATGAATAAATCACACCAGCTATTTTTAATAGCGATACTTAGCATACCATTCAGTTATATCCTAGGATGGTTTGTAGGTCTTATAGTTAAACTAATTAATTACTTATACTGGAAACTTTAAAAACATGACACACACATTTACAATCAGATTGGCAGACACTCACAAAAGCACACTGCCTAAAGGGAAAAGAAAAATGCAACTTCAAGTTGAAAACTACGAAAGAGGATTTGATGCCGCTATGATATTGTTAGGTTTAGATCCTGAAAAATACGATGTAGAGTACGGAGATACATTCTTCTACAATAATGACATACTAATTGAAATAGATAAAAAAGGACAATGAATGATAAGCAGAACACTTAAAGTTATATACACTTGTGACAACATCGACCAGTTGTATTCGGCAATAAGGTACGCTGAATTAGCTGGTCATATAGGTGATGAGTTAGTAAAGAAAGCAGTAAGAATTAAAAAACATGAATTAGTATAACATGAAAAAAGAAGTAAACAAAGATTACCCATACAAAGTAGTAAACGAAAGATACTCTGAGATTCTAAACAGTATATCAAACGAACACCTAGACAAACTTCAAGAGGCAGTTCTTATGAGGGAGATGGCACTATTTGGTAGGTCAATGGGTAAGGTTAGGATAGAAGTCAAGACATTGATTAAAACTGTAGAGAATCATTACGGTAAATCTTTTGAGCAATTAAGGGCTAAGTGTAGAAAGAGGGAGTTTCTGGAGCCAAGACAGGTTCTGATGTGGTTATTAAGAAACATTAGAAGAGACATAACCTCTGGTGCTGTTGGAGAACTATTTAATAGAGATCATGCAACGGTTCTTCACGCAGATAAAACAATCTCTGACATCATTAAATTTGACCAAAATTTTCGTGAGAACAAAATATTTCCTATACTAAACAGCCTGGGATACAGAGTCTCTTGGGATTCGGAAGAAAGGTCTTTGTCATTCTATAAGCCTACAGAAGGAGAGTATGAGGAACTTATTCAAGATGAATTAAACCAAAACAAAGAAGATGAAAACACTTGAAGAGATTATCAAAAAGAACATTAAGCACCTTGAAAAAGCTAAGGAAAAAGCTATGAATAGGGGCTATGAAGCTATGGCTAATGATACACAAACAACCATCAACGTATTGTTGGGTACGCTTCAGGAATACAAAAAACAAAACAAAGAAGATGAAACGATACCAACTTAGAAGATTAGACAAGCGTAACACGCTTATGCTTAAGAAATATCTGTTCCCAATGTGGTTTATGATGAACGTAACAACAGTAATATTAATATACATAATGATTAAAGTAAATTAAAATGGAAGAAAAAGAATTAAACGAAAGGTTAAACCTAGTAGTGCAGAATATGTTTGAGATTGGTAGTGACAAAATATCAGATGGAACTCCTTTACAAGGTATATTTCTAGCCCTATCAACGGCAATTATAGCTACCGGAAGTGAGAACAAACAAGACGAGGATGTCGTTAAGGCATCTGTAGATTTTATAGACGCAGTAGGTTCGGTTGTTAATAGTTCTAGACTACTGAGGGAGATTGAAATCCAATGCGACATTAACAATCTCATTGACAAGGAAGATGATGGGGTGGATTAAAATAGACAGGACCATAGCCGACCACTGGCTATGGTCTGATGAGAAGAAATTAAAGTGGTGGCTTACGCTGCTGATGGAGGTCAATTACACAGACAGTAAGATGTCTTTGGGGTATAAGGTATACCGTATTAACAAGGGTCAATCTTCTAACAGTATTAGGACTTGGGCGAACATTTTTAAGACAGGAACAAAGTCAGTAACTAAGTTCTTTCAGATGCTTGAATCAGATGGATTGATAACTAAGGAAACTATTGGAAAAGGGAAACAATCAACTACACTCCTAACTGTCTGTAACTACGATAGTTACGAGCCAATAGATTACTCTTTGGAAACGCAAGGGGATACACAAGGGAGTACGCAAGAGCAGACACAAGAGGGTACGCTAGAGGCACACAATAAGAAAAGGGAAAAAGATAAAACAGATAAAAAGGAAAAAGGAATCCCCACAATTGAAGAAGTTATAGCCTATGTTGTTGACAAGGGTTATGAGCAATCTCTTGCCGAGCAGTTCTTTAATCACTACCAAAAACTTACCCCATCAAATGCAAGATTATGGAGAGACAAGAATGGTAACACAGTTAAGAATTGGAAATTAAAATTAACTCATGTGTGGCTAAAAGATGCCCAGAAGCGTGATGTAAATGTTCCTATCTTAGAACCAGGTTGGAGATACGTTGATATGTCTGAGGCTTATGATATTGTGCGGGGCACTAATCCTGTCAGCTTATATGAGAGGGAAGCTAAGTCAGAGGGTGATGATTATGTAAGGAAGATTATGAAAATGAACCCATCATACCACAATGAAGGTGATGGCTGGAAACACAGAGCAACTAAATGAAGGAAATATTTACAAGGAAAATAAGCATATATGAAAGCCTGTTTGATGTAGATTCCTCTCATGTGATAACTGTAGGACAAGCTCTTAAACGAATCAAGAACGGGAAGAGTAAGGATAAGGTTGAGCAGATAAGGAGACTAGGAACCGGGAAAGAACGGGATAGTGTTAAGAAGAGTTTGCCATCGCCATTGTTTTCGGGAGTATTCAAATCACGCAACGACAACAACATAATCTCATACACGGGTTTGATATGCTTGGACTTTGACCATTGCAATATTTCTGATAAGAGAGATGAACTAAAGAAGAACAAACATGTAGTTGCATGTTGGGTGTCTCCAAGCGGTAATGGCGTTAAGGCTTTAGTTCAAGTGTCAGAACCTGAGAGGCATTTAGAACACTTTGATGCTATGCTTGAGGACTTTAAAGACCTTGACCCTACAGGTAGAAATCTTAGTCGTGTATGTTTTGAGTCTTATGACCCTAAGATTTACGTTGCAAGGAAGTGGGAAGTATACGATAAGTTCGTTGAAAAGGTGTACGAGTCTACGCTTATCAAGGTGACTACGAACAATGAAGTATACGAGAGGCTAAAGAAGTGGATGATTAACAAGGGAGAAGGATTCTTTGAGGGTAACCGTAATAACTTTGTATTCAAGCTTACTTGTGGATGTCTGAGGTTTGGTCTTGCCAAAGATGAAATACGCGACTCTATGATTGGAGATTTCTGCGGAGGCTCGTTTACGGTTAAGGAACTTGATGTGATTCTTAACTCTGTCTACCGAAACTACATTTCAGACTTTAATACCGCTGAGTTTACTGAGGATGATAGGCTCATACATACAGTCACTAGGGAAAGCATAGAGGAGAAACTTGAGTCTCTAGATGGACCACTTGAGGATGTGATATATCTTAACGACATCTTTGATGACATGCTCAAGGACTTTCACTCTGGAAATCAGAAAGGTGAGACAACGCACTTTCCAGGGATTGACGAAAGGTTTAGATGGATGCGTGGTGAGATAACGATTGTAGGAGGTATAGGAAACTTCGGGAAGTCTACGATGATGCTACAGCTAATGCTGATGAAGTCATTGATGGATGGTTACAAGTGGGCGATATTCTCACCAGAGCAGTATCCACCTAAGTTCTTCTACAATCAATTGATTCACGCTATGGTAGGAAAGTCACCATACAAGCATCACCAGAACCAAATGTCTGAGGATGAATATCGTAAGGCGGCTAAAAAGATTAACGACAAGTTTTTCTTTATTTACCCAGAGAAGGAGATGCCAAGTCAAGATTACATCAACATAAAGTTTGTTGAGACAATGATTAAGCACAACATCGATGGGTGTATGATTGACCCTTTTAATGCGATATACCGTGACCGAAGTACAAGAATGCGTGACGATCAGTTTCTTGAGGATTTCTTCAGAGTACAGAAGAAGTTTGCCCTAGAGAATAACGTGTACATGGTAATTGTGGCACACCCTAACAGTTCCATACAGAAGGATGAGCGTACAGGAGACTACAAGACCCCAAGAGTTTACGACTTCGCTGGTGGTGCGATGTGGAATAACAAGGCTGATAACATAATAATGTTCCATCGACCATACTACAACTCACAACCACAAGACTCTACATCTCTGTTTATATCTCAGAAGATTAAGAAAAAAGAACTGAATGGAACTACAGGGGAAGCTACTCTTACATACGATGTGATGAAAGGTCGATTCTATGACGATGACCTTAATCCATTAGAGAGAGAGGAGAATGCATACACCGTTCCTAACAGTAAAGCTATGATTAACGCAAGACTACCTTACAATGATAACGAAGAAGAAGTTCCATTTTAAAATAATATTATGAAAAAATGCGCTAAATGCAAAGAAGTAAAGCCTCTTGAAGAATTTCACAACAACAAAAAGATGAAACAAGGGAAGACCTCTTACTGCAAAAACTGTGCTAGTAAATCTATAAAAAAATATAGACGAACATTAATAGGAAATGCAATAGCTATATACAATCATCAAAAGCTATCAAGCAAAAGAAGAGGGTATCATCCACCAGCTTACGCAAAGCAAGATCTTGTTGATTTTCTACTCAGTAATAAAAAGTATATAAATCTCCACTCGGAATGGGTTGAGAGTGGGTATGAAAATTCACTTGTTCCTTCAGTGGATAGGATTGATGACTATAAAGGATACTCACTTGACAATATACAAGTAATGACATGGAAGGAAAACAGAATAAAGAGTAATGAAGACAGAAAAAATGGTATAAATAATAAGGCAAATAAAGCAGTTGTCAAAATGGATTTAAATGAAGTAGAATTGGAGGTTTACCATTCTCAGAGCTATGCAGAAAGAGAAACAAGTATTCGCCATTCTGGTATTTGGGCAGCTTGCAATGGGAAGCAAAAAACAGCAGGTGGTTTTAAATGGAAATACGCAGACCATAAATAGATTACGGACACCCAAACTAAATTTAAACAATGAAAAAAACTTACAGACCATTACCGGAATGCCTTACAATCAAAGAATCAGAGATTGAAGGGTTAGGGTTATTCTCAACAGATGAAATAAAAAAAGATGTCTGTCTTGGTGTAACCCACGTTTCTGATGTGCGGTTTGATGATAGCCTAATACGTACACCATTAGGAGGGTATATAAATCACTCTGACACCCCGAATTGCATTCTGAAAAAAGAGAATAAGACAACCTATGGGTTTCCTCTTAGAAACTACTTGCATACACTAAGAGACATAAATCCTGGTGAAGAGATAACAGTAACCTATACAACCTACAAAGTATGATTAAGAAAGAATGGGTAACAGAAATTAAAGACAGAACCCCTGAGTGGTTTGAGTTTAGGAAGAACGGATTAGGAGCATCGTCTGCTGCGATTGTATGTGGGCTGAGTCCTTATAAACCAACACCAATGCAGTTGTACCACGAGAAGGTAGGTACTATGGAGTCAGAAAACTTTATGTCTCCACCTGCATTTCACGGCATACATCAAGAAGAGTATGTGGCTAACCTTTGGAAGTATTACGATGGTACTGATGAAGGATATATGGAGCATTTTGAGAGTGGAAATATTATTCGTCAAGCTGATCATCTTGTAGGATTCGTACAGAACCCTAAGTATCCACACTTGTACTGTAACCTAGACAGAGTTATTGAAAAGGGTTCACGTAAACTAAACGATGATGGAACATTATCTGACGAGATAACCACTAAACCTTGTCCGTTAGAGATAAAGACCATGAATGGATTTGTCTACAAGAAATACGATGGCGTTCCCGACATGTATGTAATACAAGTCCACCAGCAGATGATGATAATGGAGTGCGACTATGCTGAGATTGCCGTATTGATTGACGGAAGAGGATTCAAGGTGTTTCCAATAGAACGAAACGAGGAAATCATTGAGATGATAACCCAATGTACTTACGAATTCTGGAAGCGTGTTCTTCAAGGAAGACAAGCACTTATTGAAGCCGAACAAGCTAAAGACCTTGCTGACTTTGATTTGCACGAGGATTGGATGGGTGTTATTCAACAACTTGAACCTGAACCTAACGATAACGAGAACTACTCAACATTCATATCAGAAACACACGAGGTAGAGCAAGAGATAATGCAAGGAGATGATGAACTGCTAACTCAATGCAAACATCTTCAGACAGTAAAGTCAATGATAAAACAACTTGAGAAAGAAAAACGTGGTTTAGAAAACAAAATAAAGAATGAGTTCAGAAAGGAATCTGTAGAAAAGATTGAGTTTCCTGCAAATGGCTACATAAGGTACTACCAACGAGCCAATAATAATACCAAGATGTTAGACGTAAGAATCACTAAGCCAGACGAGTTTGTAATAGGTGTGGAACTTGAAAAAATTGACAAAGAAATAGGATATATCCTATAATAAGTATACTTTAGTGCAATGGAAAAGTTAGTGAAGCTACAGAAAGAATTGAAGGCTCCCAAGGGGCAAAAAAACAAATTTGGAGGATATAATTACCGGAACTGCGAGGACATTCTTGAGGCTGTTAAGCCCCTAATGGACAAGCATGGTCTTATACTTAACCTTACGGATGAGGTGCATGAAATATGTGGGGTAATGTACACCCAAGCTACAGCTACAGTTTCTGATGCAAAGAAGTCAGATGTATTTGTTTCATCCAAGGCTCAAGCAGGTATTGACCCTAATCAAAAGGGTATGAGCCTAGGGCAATGTTTTGGAGCGTCTTCATCATATGCTCGTAAGTACGCTTTGAACGGTCTGCTGCTAATTGACGATAACAAAGATCCTGACGTAACAAACACTCACTCCACTACAAAACCAAGGAAGACAACCACCGTAGAGAAGAAGGCAGGAGCAAAGAAAAAGGTAACGGCAGGTACTGCTGAGTACAACAAACTACTTAAATGGATTGACTCGCCTAAAGGATCAATAGATAAAGCACTTGAGATGTACGACATCGACAAGGCTACGGAAAATATAATCAGAAAATCAGTTAAATAAATCGAAGTAAAATGAGTTCAGTAAACAAAGTAATCTTAGTAGGAAACGTAGGTAAAGACCCAGAGGTCAAAGAATTAACAAACGGAAAAGTTGCCAACATGGTAATGGCAACGTCTGAAAGGTACAAGGACAAGAACGGTGACCGCCAGGAAAAAACAGAATGGCACAACATCGTTATTTACGGAAAGCTTGTAGACATCGTTGAGAAGTATGTCAAGAAAGGAGACAAGCTATACATAGAGGGAAGTATTACCACAAGGAAATGGCAAGATAAGGAAGGTAACGACAGATACACTACCGAGATAAAGGCGTTTAATATGACTATGCTTGGTGGAACAGAAAAGAAGTCAACTCAACCAGCAACAGTAGTGGCAGGTGAAGAAGATGACTTGCCGTTTTAAGTATCTGAATATCAATTAATTAAGAAGCCCTGTCGTAATGATGGGGCTTTTTATTTTACTACAATGAAAAAAGACAAGCGTTTAAGATATAAGACAAGGGTTACCGATGAAATGTATGCTAAAATGCAATCTGAGTCAACTCAATGGGCAAATAAGGTATACGATCAAGCTGAAAATATTGGAAAGCTATTCGTGAAAAACTTTAGATTTCTTTGTAAGAAACACGGAATAACGCAAAGAGATGCGTTTAGACACGTTAATGAAGTAGGTTTTAAATTTCGTGATGAAAGGATGTCTGAGTTTGCAAGGCTTCACGCAACCTATCCTACACTAGTTGAAATTTGTTTTTTTTCTAAAATTTTTGGAGTTTCTCCGGCAGATATGATTGGTAAAGATTTTGAAGCCATAGATTTACTAAGGAAAAACGCTAAACATAGAATCTAGCATATTTTCAATTTCACTAGACATCTTAACCGCTATAACATCTCCACCAGCCATCGTAAGAACGGCAGCGCAATAACTGTTGATTGTTTTAGTGTAAGCTCGTTGAACATCATCTGGGTGAAACCAAGCAATCTCTTCTCTGTATTCGGGGTCAGGAACACGTTGAGGAACAGGCAATCCAAGATTGTCATTCTCTACTCTAACTCTTTCAATCTCGTCTATGTTTGTGCAAATGAATGTGGATGCTCTCATACACTCAAAGATACGAACTATCTTGAGATGACGTTCCTACCGACCCTTACACCGATGTAGTGATCACCATTAAACCCGTAGTCAATACCGTAGTATCCCTTATTAACAGTAGCTTGTAGACCAACGCCCATAAGAGGAACGTAGCTATCCTTGAAGTTACTTAAAAGACCTGCATTTCCGTGTACTCCCAATGCCCACCTTAATGGAGCCTTCTTTGGAGTGTATGTTACCCTTAGATTCTCAGTTCTGTTCTGGTAGTTCTGCCAAGAAAGAGACAATGTAGATGACTTATTATCTATCGTTGTGTCATATTTTGCTATCTCAGTCAGCCAAGCCTCAACGATGCTAACGGTGTCAACTAAAAAGAGCGTATCTAATCGATTAACTATTATCTCTGAGGTAATTGTATCCCTAATGGTAACAAACTCCTTAGAAACGAATCTAACGGTGTCTGTGCGCCACCTATCAACGTACTCTATAACAGGTACGGGTTTTTCTATGATAGTGGTAATGGGATCCTCCCCATTTGAATCACCGCAACCCTTCCACGCAACAACAAGCCCCATTACAAAGGCTATAAGATACGGTAGATACGTTTTGAGTAGTTGTTTTGTTATGTCGCTCAATATCCAAGTCATCTTTTGCTTTTTCTAAACTAATGCCTAAAGCCACTATTACCAGTAACAAGCCAAGTATTACAATTATTAAAAGTCTAAGTTCAAAGTCTTTCATCAGTAACTCCAAATAGTCGGTCTAAGGAAGTCTTTAGTGTTAGGTTCAATACTGTCCAAGTGTAAGAATCTGCCACTTCCTTTCTGCTTTATCCCTATGCCTGTAAATCCAATTTCAAGTGCAAGTTTAAGAACCTTGTAAGCATCTGACCTATCCACGCCTATATCAGCAGCTTGCCCTGTTGCGTGTGCGCCTGGACGAGACTTCTTAGCCTCTATTGGATGAGTCTTGTCTCTATAGCCTGAAGTAATCATCATAGGCTTACCGTAGGTTGTTCTAAGCTGTTGTAACATAGCTATAAACTCAGGCTTCATCTCGTTCTTACCTGAGTGCTTACAGTCAAACTCTTCTTGCCTGAAGTTAGGGTAGTCGTTCCAGTTCATTATCTGGCATTATATCTTTTTGTTCTCGTCATTAGAGTTAAACAAATTGTAAATCTTAACTCCTAACGTAACGGTTATTGAGATTGCTGTTACTATAAGTAAGTAAATGTTTAAAGTCTCCTTAACTCCAGTTAACCAAAAAGCAGATAATATTAATCCAAACGCATCAACCATATACAGTAATATCTCATTCTTAGTTTGAGGAACAAATAGAAGACTAATTAACTTTTCCATTAGTGCTTCTTTTCAAATGTGCCAATACCTAATAAGGTGGCGGCAGACATAATTAACGTGTTAGCCACGCTTTCGTTTATTTCCATTTTTTCAAACAGATCGCCTACAAATGCAAATAAAACAACCGATAGGACAGCATATCCTGCTATCC
>Ga0208299_1002032_pt1 | contig 14211 bp, 10 predicted proteins | sample 15_taG_FD_184089 | JGI IMG/M metagenome (GOLD analysis project Ga0208299, IMG submission 184089) | Marine viral communities from the Subarctic Pacific Ocean - 15_ETSP_OMZ_AT15312 metaG (SPAdes) (version 2) | ecosystem: Environmental > Aquatic > Marine > Oceanic | place: Pacific Ocean | collected...
CATTAGGAAGATTAAATCCAAATTCTTTTCCACCTATAAAAGGCACCCAATCTGGTACTTTAACACTAAGTGAATTTATTGCATTGATTACCATATTAACTCCTGCAATGATAAGATTAAATGGGGCTTTTATTAATGATACCCACATAGCAAATCCTGCTTTTATTCCAGACCATAACATTTGAAATGGAGTTATTAAAGCATTAAATATCATCTTTCCCATAGACGCAATTAAACCAAATCCAAATTGCATTATTGACCATAATGTTTTAATGGGTGCAATTAATAATTTCCATATAAATCCACCAACAGATAATAAAACACCTTTAATATCTTCCCAATAGTGCATAATAAGTTTTACAACACCAACCATAAGTGCTATAGGTGGAAACAATACTACAGCAAGTATTTTACCAATAGTCATTATCGTTGGTTTGATTGATTCCCAAACTTTACCAATTCCGTTCTCTATCCATGTAGATATATCCGTAATTATACCTAACACGAATCCTAAAACTTTAATAATGGGTTTTATAATGAAACCTATCAATTTAAATTGAAGAACTATCGGCTTAAGTGCAAATCCAATAATCTTCATTAGAAGTCCAAATAATGGTTGCACTGCCATCATCACTTCTTTAAGTGGTGCCATTATCGCTGACCATGCATTACCCATTTCTTTTCCCGCTGCTTCCATCCCTGCATTCATCTTTTCATCAGACTTTTGCATTGCTTCTTTATTTGCTCTTTCTTTGTCTGTCATACTATTTAAATTTGCTTGGTTAGCCAACATTGTAGATAAATCTTGTGTTGATTTACCAGTTGCCTTTGCTAAAGCATCTCTCTGTACAACATTCATCTTTTCCCATTGAGCCTGTGTACCAATTTGTTTTAATATTTCTCTCTCTTGACCTGCTATATCACCTGCTAATGCTAATTCTCTGGCCTTATCCATATTTATAGAACGACCTAACAACATACTTGCTTCCATCTGGTCATTAATATTTGACTCAAAATCTAATAAAGCATCAGATGTTGCTGCCATACTCTCCAACGAAGTACCAAGTTTTCGTGCCATTATTGCGGCTTCTGCTAAATTCTTACCACCTTCCTTACCAAACCTTGAAAATGTTCCCATATCTGCCGTCATATCTGCAAATACTTTTGCTGGTGCAACTCCTTCCATCTGTGCCATATGACCTATTTGTGCTAACTGAGCCGATGCGGCTTCATTTGACTCTGCTCCGAGTCCTTTCATTGCAGTCATTGCCGGTGCTATAGAATCGGCCGACATTCCATATAATCCTTGTAACTCTGCCATTGCTGCTAAATTTTCTTGTGTTATATTACTAACACCACCCATATTATCAGCTATTCCTTGTGCCATAGTTCCAACATCTTCAGCACTAACTCCTAACAACTTAAACTGCATTGCTGTTGCATCAACTGCTGTTTGTATCTCAAAAGCCTCCCCACGAGTAATTCCAAACTCTTGTCTCATTGCTTCTGCATAATTCATTGCTTTATAGAGTAAAACACCAATAAGTGCTATGGCCGCGGCTGCGGCTACATATGGATTTGCCAAAGCGGCTTTTACAAATTGCCAAGCTTGCATTGTAACCGCTTTAAGTCCTTTTAACATTCCCCCGAAATCCATATTCTTGATGAAGTCGAAGCCTTCTTGAAGTTTATTGGCATAATCTTGTGCTCCCCCCATTATATTATCTAAAGTAGAGTCCATATCATTCAAAGTTAATACAGAATCATCATCTGCAGCAACTAACTGACCAGTTTTTATATTTCTAAATCTTTTGGCCATGTCACCAGATTTTGTTTCGTATTCTTCAAGTGCTACGGTTGGTTCTGAAAACATACCGACTAAATTTTTCTGAACCGTATTACCAAATGTTGAACCCAGCCCTTCCAAATCAACAAAAGATGATATCATTTTTCCAAAAGGTAGTGATTCCATTACCGACTTTAACTTTTCATGTGGTGCAAGAATATAGTCCATTGAAGCACCTATCTGATTATTCATTTGTCTCATTCTATCGGCATTTGCAAGATTCTGTTCTCCAGTTTTAATGGAAGTTTCTGCGGCGATGTTCATCTCCTCCAGATCTAGTTCCATTTGTTCAATGGATTTGGACATATCTTCATATATCTGAGTTCCAGGCACAAGAACATCCATTTCTTTTTGCAGTAATCCTAATTTCTTTTTCCCCGATTTAATCTCAAGTTTAGTAATTTTAGCCTGTTTTACACTAAGGTCATATAATTCTTGTGCTTTATCTACTGAAACTGTAAATCCCGATGTACCCATTTTATCCCATTGAGTGGCCATTTCCAATGTTGAAGTAATATTTTGTGTTTGTAAATCGTTTATGTTAGTTAATCCCGATCCAATCTGTGTAATTGAAGCGTCAAACATATCTGACATTCTCATCATTTTTGGTAACATTTCTTTACCACGATCTGTCGATTCTGTAGAAGCTTTTTGGTCTTTTCCCTTGGTGACGGTTTCCTCACCTGTTGTTGGATCTACGGTGGTCGTTTCTTTACCTTTAATGATACCACTTGCCCACTCCTCATACATTTCAACCTGAGATGACAATGCAGTTGTAGTAGCTTGCATTTGCTTACTACCACCCCCTAAATAATTTTCTGCTAACTCTGAGCTCGCCGCGATATCCTTCATTAACTTAGCTATGGATGTGTAAGTTTTTGTCATCTGTACTCCACCCTGAATCATTGGTTGCATATTCGATGTTGCTAATTTAAATGCATTGGAAAACTTAAAAACTTCCTTACTTCCATTTTTTGTCCATTGTATTGTCTTTTTTCCAATCTCATCTTGAAATGTAGAAACTTTACTCTGTATTCCAATAAATTTATATTCGGCCTTTTCCCTATCTGCCTGTGCTGTTCGTTCTAATTTAGCTATTCGTCTTTTTCTATCTTCTAAAACCTTTAATTGTGTGAGCTCTTCGTTAGTTAAATCGCGCGAAATTCTCTTAAGATCAGTAATCTCCTTTTCAACCTTGCGTCTTTGCCTTAATAGTTTTATTTGATCCTGTTTTGCCATAGTTTAGCCTTAATACATTTCTCTATCTTTTCTTTTCAGCCGGTGTTTAGCTGCCTTTCTAAGTGAATCCCCAAGTTCTTTACTTGCCTTTTCATATCTTTTATTTGCTCTTGCAAGAGCAGGACTTTCCTTAGATAATAAATTAAGAGCCTTTGTTGTTCGTTTGTTGAAAATGTGTCCCATCAACTTAGAAATTATACCTTCTCTAAGTTGATCTTCTGTCAATTTCGATTTTGATGAAGCCATTTCAATTCTCCTACATATGATTTTATTTTATGATTTCCCTTGGTTAAACAGGATAGTATAACTCAATAATAAATATCATATATAGGAAAAAATGTTAGCCTCGGGGGATACCTGGTCGTGAAATACCAGATTTTTTCTTAGATGATTTTTTATATTCTTTTTGTTCTTCTTCGTAAAATTTCGAAGCAGATTGTATATAAAATCGGCGCAAATATGTTGGCATATTATATACTTCCGTGAATGAGAATCCCCCCTTACCATGAAAGCAAAGGGAAAAGATTTGCTCGTGTATCGCGGGCTTATCTTCGGCCCGCAGGCCAAAAAAACTCGACATCTAATGGGATGTCCATAGTCGTATCTTCACCAGTTTGTTCACTAATAAATGTAAACGACATATCGATATCGGGTGTTATTTCTTGAAGATATTCTCTAAACGCGAAAGAATCACGAGATAACAATTCATTATCTACGAATTCATTTATACGTTTAAGAGAAGTATCTCCACCAACAGACAAAATTGCCTTTTTCAACCTTGTTGTGATCTCTGAAGAAATACCACTTTCTTTTGTAAACTTTCTTAATGCTTTTAATTCAACATCAATTTCTCTTTCTTCTTTGTGTGTTAATAGACGAAATAGAATTTTAATTTTGGTCGATGGTAGTTCAAATTCAAACTCATTTTTACCACCCTTAAATAATTTCTTATCAATCTTCTTATCAGCAATCTGAGTTAAATCAAATGTTTCCTCTTGTTTTTCTCCTGTATCTGGATCCGTAAGACTTACAGTATAATCTTTACCATACCCAAGTACTCTTGTTGCAATCATAATTGCATTTTTATCACCAAGTAAAAGATCATCAAGTGATACCTTTTCGTCTACTATAACAGATTCCAACAGTTTATCTAAAACAATTCCTTTTTGAATTAGATTCCGAGAAGTTAAAATATCTTCTTCTTTTGCGGTCATATACTTTAACTCAATTGTTCCACCTGCCAGTGGTGAATCTTTTGGATAAAGTAATCCCTTAGAAGGCAAATCAACTACCTCTGTTGGAAACCGGCGTTTATCTTCTGCCATGTTTTATCTCCTTTAATGTAAAATTTTATTGAATAGTAACCTATACAATATAACCAATTATTATAAAACTAACTGGGGATATTAAAATCCCCAGTTTAAATTTTTTGCTATTTACTTAGCTGCTGAATCACCAACTGCTGATCTAACGGAATATAAACCGAAAGATGCTAATAGTGTCCAAACAACTTCAGGTACTTGATCTATAACACCTGCTGCTTGTAAAACACCAACGACACCAGCTATTGCTGAAGTCCATACTGTCTTTGACTTCCACCAAGCTTTATCTGCTATGACTGCCATAATAGTCTCCTTATATTATTAAAATTTCTATTAGAACTGTAGTATAGCGTAATCGTATCTAAGTGTCAAAGTTACATCAACTGGGTCTGTAGTATTTGCCCAATCTAAATCACCAAATGTTGCGTTGGTAATCCAAGTACCTTTAAGTGTCCACTCTTCAACCTTATCACCTACTGGTCCTAATACATTAATTGTTACATCTTTTTTATAAAAATCTGAGTATCCATCTCTACCTGTTACGGATTCATGTGATAACCGAACCCATTCCATACATGCTTGTGCGGCTGATGGAACAACAGGATCATAAAGTGTAATTTCTAATTCTTCCCAAGCTCCCTTACCTTTAACATATCGTTTAACATTGATGTGGTCGAGTTCAATCGTTTCAAAAGCGATTGTAGGTCTGTTAGCTGTCTTAATAAGATAAGCTGGAATACCTTCAATGTACATGATGTACCGATTTTTAGTTTTCGGTTCAAACGGTGTGAACATTATTTCAGAAGGATCTAATAAGTCTGGCATCTTTAATCTCCAATAAGTTTAATTCTTCAACTATAAATATCAAAATTCTAAAAAATCATCATAATCATTCTTCTTAGTTTTTTAGAAGTTTTTTATATCTGTCGTATATAAATATATCTAGCAACAAAAAACCCCTCAAAAAAGAGGGGTTTTTCATTTATTAATCTTGTGATTAAACTTACGCTGGGAAAGTTGCTCCCGTTGGAAGTACCACGAAGTCAAGTACGATAAACTCTGCAGTTCTCGTTGGTTGGATAAAAATTTGTCCAATCAATTGATTTCTATCAATCACATCAGGTGTGTTATTGGAATCATCCATAACTACCTTAAATGCCGATAAACCACTATTAGCTTGTACTGATTCTAAGAACGGATTCACAATATTCAAGAAACGATTTCTTGTTGCTGCTGTGTTCTGTTCAAAGACTAAGTATCTACTTGAAGATGCGATAAACTTCTTCAGTTTAATTAACAATCTACGTACATTAACCCTATCGAGTGCTGATGGACGACCTTGTAAGGTCTTTTGTCCCCAAACTACTACACCTTGACCTGGGAATGAAGCGATTGGATTAACTCTTTCTTCATAAAGTGTATCTCTTTCATCATGAGTTAATCTTGTCTGTGCTTCTAATACTGTAGTCAAACCACCACGATTCAGACCAGCTGGTGCGAACCATTCGTGTGCTACTTTATCTGTGAACGCTATAGTTCCAGGTAAAACACAAGAAGGTGGGACCCAAACAGGTAGTGCCGTATTTCTATCAACAATCTTTACCCAAGGGTAATAAGTTGCTGCGTAGTTTGTATCAAGTGCGGTAACTGCTGCGGTTGCAGATGATATTGAACCACCTTGAATACCACAATCTAAAATATAGAATGCATCACCACGTTCTTCACACTTTTGTATTGCATGATTTGTAATCTTTGGATGTAAATCATGTATAACACCAGGTGTTACTAACATATTCAAATCAAACTCATCTGGATTACTTACTGCGTTAATTGCTTTCTTGTAAGCCACTGCTCCAGTTGCGGTTGCACTTGAAATGTCAAACCCTTGTGTGTTTGCTGCTGTAATACTTGCTCCTGTCAATTTTGGATTTGCTGGGTTATCCCCATCGAATCCACCTTGAAATGGAACAACGAACTTTCTCTGTTTAATACTTGAAAGTGCGAGAGTAATCTTTTCAGTACCATCTGAATAAGTATCTCCAGTTACGGATGCGTCTGCACTACCATTATAGTCTTCAAGACTCATAGTAGTATTTGCTCCATCTCCAGCTGCAGAAGGGTAAGGTGCCAAATATTGTTCTGCGTCGGCGTTTCCATAATCTACACCTAAAGGAACATTACTATCAAATTCACCCTGTGCGTTTGACTGTGATACCTTAAACGGCCATGCTGGAACTGACGAATCATCACTACCAAATGGGTTATTAATTGCTGCATGTCCCATTGGGGATAATGTTTTTGGAACTGATCCATCTGAAATATCAGAAAAATCTGATAAATAAATATGTTTAGATCTATTATTCCAATCACCATTATGAGTAAGTTTACCATTAGCGTCAATAGTTACATACCTATCTCCAATCCTACGAGCGAAGAAATTCGTACTCTTAGGATCAAAATTAAGTCCATCCCATTGTTCCAAGATGTTATCACTTGTTAAACCATTATCATCCATACCAGTTTGTCTTACTTGAAGTGAAAACTGTCCATAATCACTACCAGCTACTGTACCTGCTTTCTTAACATTCAAGACGACAATCTTATATTTGTTATTTACATCACTACCATGTGAACGAGTATTAACTTTAAATAAGTTATATCTTGAACCATTAATCAATTGTGATTGAATGTATGGTGTTGATGCATTTGAATATGCCGTTGGGGATGTAAAAGTACTAGCACTTGCACTTACTTCTGTTCCAGAAGAATATCCATTGCTACTTTGTGCATATTTAAAATTCTTATACAAATAAGCTGATACCGTATTCAAACCAGACTTCTGTACTTGGGGGTCTTTACTGAATACTTCTTCAATATAATTAGCACTTCCTGTATCAAATGATATTGTATATGAACGTGAACTTAAACCCTTCGCTGCCATATTACTACCACTTAATACAAGTGTTGCCGAACTCCAACTTCCAGTAACATTACTACCTTCCAAATCAGCTGTTCCATTTGAACCACCACGAGAAGGTAAGAACACGGCTACTGACTGTTTGGTTACAGCACTTGAAGTTACCCATAGTGTTACTTGATCTGCAGTGTATCCACCAGTATTAAGAACGCGAACAACCGTAATTGTTCCTGCACTCCTTAAATATTGTTCTATCGCATACGGTGTGTAATATCGTTGGTCGGTTGATCCAAACATTTCTTCAAACTCTGAGAAATTACTAACTTGAGTAGGTACAAAAGCGGGACCTTTAACTGTTGGTCCAACTATACATGCTCCAATTGCAGCAATTCCTGCGGGAAGAAATGATAAATCACGTTCACGAGTAAATACACCCGGCGATACGATTCTTTCTGCCATTATTTTTCTCCTATTATTATAATTTAAATAACTAATTTAGTCATTTATAGACTACAAATATTTACTATAAATATCGCCTAACTTTCTCAAACGATATATTTGAAGGAGATTATTTTAAGTAGTTTCTGAAGCTTCTGTTACTTGGGCGGCGGCTGGTGCTGGTGTAAAAACTCCCGTTGCGGGGTCTAAATTACCAGGACCATACTTTTCATTCAACGATTTAACAATATCTTGTTCCTTCTTTTGTAACTCAGAATAATCACTTTCCATCTGAATTTCAGTTGCATCAAGTGCATCTAATTGTTGTTGAACTAAAAGTTTCTGTACCTTTAATTGTCCAAATTGAGCTGATTTTTCAGAATAACCATCTTGTAACTCACGTAGTGATTGTAATTCTTCATCTGTGAATTTAGTTTCTGATGTCTTTTCTTCTACTTTTTTAGCCAAATTGGATTCTTCTGTTACGGCCATAACTTTCTCCTTTATTCTTTATTATTGTTTAATAAAACCTATATTATAAATATCAAATGAATTCTCTTAATTCACTTTTTTCTTTAGATCTTCTACCTCTTGTTTTAATTCTTTAATTGACTCAATTAATAATGGAATGATTCGTTTATAATCAACTCCTAAATAACCATTTGTTCTCTCTACTACTATTTCAGGAAGAACTTTTCGAACTTCTTGAGCTATAACTCCGACATCTCGTCCTCTTTCCTTTGCCCATTCAGGTGATTCTTCATTCCAATTAAATGTAACACCTCTAATTTCACCAACTTTATCTAATGAATTCTCTATAACTTCTATATTATCTTTAAGTCTTTCATCAGAAGATGCATATGCTACAACATCACCACCAGCGTGTATATTTTCAGCAACACCAACACCACCATCAACTATAAGTGCTCCTGATGTTTTGTTTGTTGAAGTGGTGGTTGCGTCTATATTAACTGCGTTAGCAAATGACCAAGTTTCATCATCAAGTGCATTTTTCAAAGCAGTCATAGTTGTAACACCAGTACCACCTTGATCTACTGCTATAGTTGTACCTTCCCAAGTACCCGTTGCAATCGTTCCTAATGTTGTTACATTTGTACTTCCTTGATATCCATCTTTCAAACCATCTGGAGTAACTGCCCTAGCAGTGTCTGTACCTGTAGTTGTTTCAGCAGTAGTTGCTAATTCAACAACACCAGGATTTGTAGTACTCGCATCTTCTGCGGTTACAGTAACTGCTCCTGTTGTAGTATCAACATCGATACCATCTCCTGCAGATACTGAAGTAACTTTTGCATCTGTATATGTAGTACTAATTGAACTACCTTCCCAAGTACCCGTTGCGATTGTACCAAGAATTGTAATTGCAGTACTTGAACCAATATCTAAATGAACTGGTGCTCCATTTCCATCGGCTACTACTATCTTACCATCAGTTTCACCAACAAGTTCAGTACCACCATATCCTAATCCAATTTCTGTACCCTGCCATACACCAGTCCCAATAGTACCTAAAATTTCAATTCCACTGGCACTACCAACATCTAATATAGTTGGTTCAGTTGTTCCATCTCCTATAAGAATTTCACCAGCAGATAAAACTGCTGAAGCTTGAATTGCATCTGTGCCATTACCAAATAAAATTCCACCATCAGTAAATGTACTTGCTCCTGTTCCACCATCTGCTACTACTACATCAGTTCCACCAGCGTGGTACATTACATTACCTTCGACAGATAGTACACCTGCACTTGAACGTGCCAAAGTAGTATCAGATGCAGCTCCAATATTTACTGCTGTAAATTGTGGAGAATCACCCGTACCAACACCAATTGATGTTCGTAGAGTTGCTCCAGTTTCTGCTACCATAGTAGAACCATTACCAACTAACATAGTACTATCAGCAGTTGAATTAATCATTTGAGGTGCACTTGTTCCATTACCTAAAAGTGCATAACCACTTGTAAGTGTAGCTGCTCCTGTACCACCTTGTGCTACTGCTAACGGGCTATCTAATGTTAATGATGATAATACGGCTGAACTGCCGGATGATATTAATTTTTTCCAACTTGGCATTTAATTTATCTCCTAATCGCGGTTGGTTACTTCTCTCGAAGCCCACTTCCCATCATCTGCCTTAGAGATGGGCCAATTATTAAGTTATTCTTCTAAATGTTTTTTAAGTAACTTGTATTCTGCCTGTAATTTACGAGTTACTTGTAATACTTTCTGGACATCTTCTAATTTGTGTCCTGCGTCTGCTACTATTTTTAATAAAAATTCTAATTCAGGGATTGTCAATGGATGAACATATGCTTTTCCCTCTACAATTTTAACTCCACCTTTGCTAATTAAAGCCATTGTGTAACCTCTTATTTAAATTATGCAGTTCTTATCCAAATATCTTGTGTATCCGTTTCAATCCACATTTCACCAACACCATACTCACCATAAGATGAATGAGGTGAAGAAGCAGATACTGCAGTAGTTACCACCATCTGTAATGGTGTTACTGCTGCTGCTATTGAACCAACTCCTTTTGCAACTGCCCATCGTTGAGAACTAATATCATTATATATCGCTGAACCACTATCTATTGCTGAACCACTTTGAACAATTATACCAGCATCTACATTAGATGAAGCTGAACCAGTTGCCGCGAACAGAAAAGCATCTTGTACTGCTAAATTCGTAGTGGCTAATGTTGTAGTTGTGCCATTTACAGTTAAATCACCACTAATAGTTTGATTTCCTGTTACTGCTAATGTTGAACCATCAAAAGTTAAATTACTTTCACCGATTATAGAATCTGAATCAGACCAAGTTACGAGTTCATTATTTGCCCCTGATCCATCTGTGTCTACTAAATTTCCATCCCATACTTTTGAATCAATTTCGTCTGTTTTTAATAACCCACTTCCATTAACAACAACTACAGTATTATCTGTATCAGTTCCTAAACTTCCAGCTGTTACTGTACTACCAAAGGTGGCTGCTCCTTCTACATCAAGTATTGCGTTTACATCAAGAGTAGTAGCTTCAATATTAACATCAGTTGTAGCGGCTATATCAAGGTCTGCACCACTTGAAGCTGCAATATATTGTGTTGAATCATTAAATTGAAGTTGTCTTGTTGAATTTAAAAGAATTCCCGTATCTACTACGTGAGTTAAAGTAACATCTTGGTCATCTCCCAAGTTGACAACACCCGCGTCAGCTATATAAAGGTCTGACCAATTCTTGTCAGCAGAACCAATAGTTGCACCATCATCAGCATCTGGTTCTATTGCTGTTCCAAATGTACTTGTTCCAGTAGATGTAATTGCTCCACAACCAACCGTTCCAAGACCACTTACATTTCCACTCGTATCAAATGTATAGTTTCCATCTGAAAAAGTACCATCTATTGTTAAATTTCTAATTGTTGCTATATCTTTAGATGCATCTAATACCAACGCCTTACTCGCTGCAGCTGTTCCTGGAGTTACACTATCCAAAACACCAATTTCAGCTGTTGAAATAGTTACTGCATCAAGTGTTAATGAAGTATCTCCTGTAATTGTACCTGTTACTGCTAAATTACCTGATGTAGTTATTGCTCCACAACCAACTGTTCCTAATCCACTTACATTGCCACTTGTATCGAAAGTATAATTACCATCAGAAAAAGTACCGTCAATCGTTAAATTTCTTAATGTTCCTATATCTTTGTTTCCGTCTACAACCAATGCCTTATTTGCAGTGGCCGTTCCGTTAGTTATACCATCTAATTTTTCTAAATCTGTTTCGTTTATGTCAGCGGATCCTATTATAAAGGAAGTTCCAGCAGTAACTGCTGCATCAGCCGTAATAGCTCCTGCTGTACTTAAAGTAGTTCCTGAACCTCCTGAACCACCACCTATTTGTAAGGTATTTAATTCAGCATCGGATCCCGATACTATTACTTTTCTCCATGTTGCCATTACTATTCTCCTAAATTAAATAGTCTATATAGACTATCGTTAATAAATATATACTTTCTAAATTATTCTACTTTTCTTCTACTTAATTGTTAATTTTATGTTGGATCAACATTATATCCAAAATAAAAATCATCTGATCCTGAATAATAAATTCCACCTGCTACTGCAGTAGGGGCCGCTCCTGTTACTGTCCCTAATACTGCCACTTTATTATCAATTTTGAACATTAAAGCATCACTATTATCATAAATATCAAATCCACCACCAGTAGATTTGAAAAAGAAATCTGAACCAGTTATGCTATTTGCTCCACTATCTTCATTCCATGTCGTACTACCATATGTAAATGCATCGGTTAAAGCTAACGTATCTACGTTTGCCGTACCGTCTATATGTAAATCTTTCCATTCTTTTCCTGTTTCACCTAAATCAAATACATTATCAACATCTGGTATCATACTTCCACTATATTCTGCCTGTACTTGAATCGAATCAGTATCTGCATCTCCAAGTCTAATAGTACCAGTCAATAACATATTAGATGCAGAAACATCACCTCTAATATCAAGTCCTGTTGCTAATGTAGTTCCAGTATATTGATATACCGTCATATAAAGATATTGACTATTAGTAGGATCAACTGCTGAACTCTTAAACTGAACAATCCCCGTCTTATAATCAAACTCATAATCATTAGTAGAAACTATATCATCTCCATCTAATGAACCAGTCTGTAAGCTATGACTAACTGCTGAAGATTTATATATTGTTGCTAAATATCCAGGAGTTGAATCTGCTGTTGTAGAAGTTGCTAATGCTGCTACTGAATATTTTGGTGATATAAAATTAACCTCTTGATCACCACTAATTAACTGTGCACCAATTCCACTATCACTTCCCGTTGGATTTAAGAAAAACCAAACTTCATTATTAGTATTTGATTTTGTTAATTTTTGTCTATACCAATACTTCATTACACCTGATCCCGAAACAGTATGAGTTGCACTAATTTGAGAACTCCCACTAAACGGTAATCCCGAAGATGGTATATACCCACCTTGTGTATAAATCTCAGATGCTTGTAAATCAAGTACATTTGTAAATGATTCTTGTGCACTTGTAAGTGTATCGTGAGTATATCTTCGCGATGCTAATAATCGACTGGATTTTGACCCTGAATCTATTTTTGCCATTTCTTATTCCTAACTATAACTCAATGTTATTGAAGTTACAGGAGATGGATCTCCCTTATATCTAATTATCACATAGAGTTCATTATCACTACTATCTAAATACATTCCATCTGCATTTCTTATTGGTATAGTATATTCAGTACTACTTTTACTACCACCACTATTTCCGTATAAACTAATTGCCGTGGTGAATGGATTTTTAAAATTATCTGCTGCCATATCTGCTTCAATCAAGTTACTTGTTAATTTTGTTGGGTCATATATTCTTGCAACATCCAAAGAACTATTATTACCACTTCCATTACCAGAACTCTCATATAATATTGCTGCTGCTACACTATCTGCGGTAGTCGCTGCCCAATTAACTAATGTCTTACCGACATCAAGAGTCATACTTGAATATGTACTTCCAGGTGTTTGGAATCTTCGTATGTAATATCTGTATCCTGCACTGCTTGCTGTTAAACTGTCACTTGTAAACCAATATCCATAACTACCAGTTGGGTCTACTAAATATCCTGGTTTTACTTGTAAATCATTTTGTCCTATTGTACTATCACCTTCATCATTAGTTTGAAAACTATCAGTTGTAAAATAAGATCCATTAAACGCCTGTACATTATCTGCCAATACTATTCTGAAATCTTCTCCTGTAAATGTTTCAGTTAAATCTTGTAAAGCATTTGAATCATATCCTTGTGCTCTACTATAAACTGCCATACTTCCACTATCAGAATTCTGTCCAAATCTTGCTGCGTCGTATAGATATATCGTACCCGAAGTGGAATCTGCTGATGTGTTTTTCCAATTTCTACCTCTTGCTCTGAATACCAAACTATAATTCTGTGATTCATCACTTGACCTATTTTGGTCAATATTTTCAGTATTACTATCTAAAGTAAAAGAAAGAGAAGAACTAGCAACTGCTATATCTGACCTATGTGGTATCCCACTTGAACTTCTTTTTGTACTTTTAGTGCTATCTATAACATAAGTATTTACTCCTGTGGATTGAACTCCACTATTAGTTACCGATACTGAAGTATTTGATAAAGTTGTTGAACCAATATTTTCCCATGTATCAGTTGTATTACTATTAACCAACGGTGAAGATGCATATCCATAAGCGGGATCAAATGATTTACTTACTTCTGAATCAAATGTAACAGTATATGTCGTTGTCAATAAATAAGGTGCCCCACTTAAACTTTTTGATGTGGCCGAAAATGCAGTTATTTGTGCACTACTTGTTGCTACCGCGGTTGGTTGACTATTA
>Ga0208299_1002033_pt1 | contig 14207 bp, 20 predicted proteins | sample 15_taG_FD_184089 | JGI IMG/M metagenome (GOLD analysis project Ga0208299, IMG submission 184089) | Marine viral communities from the Subarctic Pacific Ocean - 15_ETSP_OMZ_AT15312 metaG (SPAdes) (version 2) | ecosystem: Environmental > Aquatic > Marine > Oceanic | place: Pacific Ocean | collected...
GCATTGATCCTGTTGGGTTGGAAACGGAGAAAACACTTCCCACTGAAAAAGTTAGTGGGGATGATCCTGATATGTAAACACTACCTGTTATGTTTTGATCTCCTAAAAAGCTATTAGATCCTGTAGTTGCAAATGAACCGGTGTCTATACTTCCGGTGCCACCACCTCCACTTCCTGTACCATATATAGTTACAGTACCTGAAGAATCAACTGAATACAATTCACTATTAGTTGAAGTTCCAATAAATGTATTACCTGATGAAGGTAATGTTACGGATCCAGTAGCCTGGTTTAATTGATATATTCCACTCATTAATAGGTTTTATTATAAATATTAGGATGTTCGATAATACACATATTCCTCTCAATTATTATACGACCTTTAAATGGGGGTGTATTTGCTTTAATATGATCTAATTTTTTTCTATTAACTCCTGAATGGTTTAAATGGGCTAATGGTATGTTGTATCCATTTTTAATTTTAAATTGATTAAAATTTAAATCATCCATATATTTTAATAACTCTTCAACATTATTAATATCATATAACGGTTTATTACTAGTATATGTTGTTGTTTTTTCTTTGGTATGATCTTCTTCAACTATTGGGGGAATTTCTTCTTCTTCAATACCCTCAACCATTTCATTTAATACTTGATCAAGAGCATCATCCTCGTCAAAATCATCATAAAATCCATCAAATTGTGAAAGAATTGGTTCTTCTTTTTTAATCAATTCTTCTTCTTCAACTTCTTCTCTAATTTCTATTTTTTTTGGCTTAGAAAATACAACATTAGCTGATATTACAAGAGCAACAGCTAGTGGGTCAAATACTAACATTAACGCAATAATGAACCAGTTCACCACCTGATCCATCGTTTTTCCGGTAATATTCGCTATATATTTTAGTGGACCTACCTCCGCTGCTATATCTGCGTCAGTTTCAATATCCAATTTAAGTAAATCGATTTTTGTTACTGAATCTGTGAGGGATTCTTCACGTAATGATAATTTATCACGTTGTTGTTTGGCATCATCTAATTGTTTTGTAAGTACTCGTCGAGTGGAACTAGATGTAGTTGTTATGATATTCCCAGCTGTATCAGTGTATTGAATAACATTGTTGGATAATCCTTTTGTTAATTCTAATATACTTTTATTTAATGATTGTTTTTCAACAGTAACATCGTTTAGTTGGTTTTGAAAACGTTCTCGTTTTAAATCATAAACAGCTACATTTTTACTTACCACCTCTAATTTATTAGATGTTTGAGAATAAGCGGATGATAAATAGCCATATATTCCCCCTGATGTAATTACCATTAATATTCCAACAGCTATGGTTAAATAAATCTTAAGTAATGCTCCTAATTTATCCCAATATTGATAAAGTAGTGATGCTATAATTAATTTTGCAATTTCTAAACTACCAGCCATAACCATGACTTGGGTAGAGGCACCAACAAACATTTTACTCAATCCTGTAACTGAATAAAAAGCTGCTGATAGCGATACTGATAGCGCAGATATTGCTACCAGATAAGGTAATACTTTCCTTTCCATTTATTTTTAAATATTATGGTTTTTTAGGATAAGTAACTAAGTTAGGATTTATAGTTTCCATTAAACCATCTTTAATAGCTGTTACTGCAGCAACATATTCATTCCACTGGGATTGGGTACCACTAGGAACACCATCTAATAGATCATCACATTCCTTAACAACTTTAGCTTTAGCTTTTACTGTTTCCCATAGTTCTGTCCATGTTCCTGCGTCGTAAGAATATAATTTGGATACCAGACTGGTAGGTAAAGTAGCATCTTCTACTATATCACTGTTAGAAGCGGTAATACCCCAAAATAATAAATCAGATCCAATGCTTGTTTTATCTCCATCTTGAGATATAACAATATCATCTTCACATTTTGTTAATACTATTTTACTATTTTTATCTACTAATATTTTCATGATTATATTTTATTTTCAATTAGTTTTTAACGTATTACATACCAGTAACGGAATAGATAGGATTGAATATTATTTCTGTTGAGCTAATAGCAGTTCCTATTTGTACTCCTGATTCCATTATACTATCTTCATATGCTTCAAGAGTGCCATCTTCTTGTAATAGGTATATACTCCCTGGTGTAAGGCCTGTCTGTGAAGAATTAACACCTGCTATAGTAACACTTACATTAGATCCACTAGTACTGGATTCGGCAGCTAGTCCTACTAATCCAACCATATTATTAGTACCTTGCACTTGAAATCCATCGGATGAAGCGACAGCGGTTGCACCTGTAAATTTCATACTATTTGAGTCATAATTAACAATGGCAAGGGATGAGGTTGTGTTTATATTGATATCAGGTAAACTAACCGCATTTCTTAACCCTAATATACTATCATCTACAGTAGTCATTTTTTCATTGGCACTTCCACCACCATCAGGAGAGAAAGTATAAATGCTAGCATCTAAACCAACAGCTACAATATTCGGATCATCCGTGTCAATATCGGGTATGGCATGTATTCCACGCATTATCCCGTCTCCTCCATTTATATCAGTAATAAAAGTATTACTATCTAAATAATTAAATACATCTACTGTCTGGCTACCTGATAATGAACTCGATATCCCTATTAATGCTAACTGTGATAGGCTGGACATCATATTTTGAAGATAAGCAGCACCATATCTACCAGCGGATGATGAAACAGCACTTACTTGTAAATTTACTGTATCATTCATCGGATCATAAGTATCACCTAAAGATGCATAACTTTGAGAATATGCATTTACTACCGAAGCTGATACTTCAAGAGTTTGGCCATTAGCTATATAATATGACGGTGATCCCATGGAGTCTTGTCTTACTAATCCTGCTATTGCTTTATTGGTATCATATTTAGCCATATTAAATATACCTGCAGGGCTTAACATACCACTACCTGATTGGGGTAAAGTAGAAATTGTTCCGTAGGCACCGGCTGGAGTAATTATATCGCTATTATCAGCATTTATCACTGTTGCTCCTGCATTCATTGTACTGGTATCAAAACCTAAGAAAATAAATTCATTATCATTAACTGCTTGTAATCCACTACCTGCAATTGATCCTGAGATTAGTTGGCGTGATGATGTTGTAATTGTATTACTTCCATCAACATTCAAAACCATAAATGAAGCTGTGGTTGGGAACATAGCACCCAAACTAACATGAGCAGTATCATAATATTGCAATAAAGCTTTATCCGATTGGTGGGAGGATATATTGTAAACATAATTGGTATCAGCACCCGACCACATTGGGTCTAACCAAACATCTCCTATCCCTAGTCTTGATCCTGTAATTACTGTGTTACCATCTATTGTATAGGCTTCAACCCATAAATTATTCATCTGGGTGTCATAAAATGCTATAATATGTTTGTTATCACCTATAGAAGTAGCTTCAATTGATGTCTCTCCCATACCACCAAGTTCAGTTGCCAATACATATTCTGCTTGTTGGACTATAGTATTACTAACAGCACCATCATCACCTACAGAAACAGCACGACCATCGTCAATACTTTCATCAGCAGGAAATGATTTTGTTACACTCTCAGTGGAACCACCACCACCACCACCGGCAGCTAATGAAGCGGATGTAAATATTCCTCCTCCAATTGAAGCAGTTAACATTGATATAGTTCCACTTGAACTTATAGATCCAGAAATATTCATAGATCCAGTAAATTGCATTGATCCTGTTGGGTTGGAAACGGAGAAAACACTTCCCACTGAAAAAGTTAGTGGGGATGATCCTGATATGTAAACACTACCTGTTATGTTTTGATCTCCTAAAAAGCTATTAGATCCTGTAGTAGCAAATGAACCGGTGTCTATACTTCCAGTACCTCCACCACCACCTCCACTACCACTCCCATATACGGTTATGGCTCCTGATGAGTCTTTAGTAAATAATTCACCCGATTCATTTACTGAAATTAAAGTATTACCTGCACTTGGATTAGCTACTGATCCTGAGTTTACTTGTTTTTGATATATTCCGCTCATTTTATGTATTATGTTTATTGGATTACTCCATTTATTATGTATGTCCCTTCATTATTAATAATTCCTCCATTTACAACAGAACCATTTACTATCAGTGTACCCCCCGCTTGTATGTTTAAAATTCCATTAACTATTAAATCACCATTAATAATATATGTCTGTCCCGCATAAATAGTAAAAACTCCATTTAAAGGATTAGGAATATTCCTATTTCCAGCAGGTGTTCCATTCATTATACTAAGATAATAATTCATCTTAGAGTTAAATGCTTGTTCTTCTAGTATATATAAACGTTTTTGCTCATTAAGAGATAAACGCTCTATATCAGGTCTACGAGAAAAAGTTTGCCAATTAAATTCGAACATCTATTATTTTAATATAAATATTTAATACAGATGAATAATTATAATTTATTTACATATTCTTGGACTATTGAGCATTCTTCATACATTTCCTCATTCTCAAAATCCATAATTGATTTAGATAGTAATTTTTTATATTGTTCTTTATTTATAGTAAAAGATAGTATTTCATCTCCAAGTATATCCGGAGTTGAAAATATTGTAACCTTTTCATCGTTTTCATCAATAGCTTTTATAACTGAATTAGTAACGGCTTGAATGAAATTAATATCCCTGTTTGCTATTGATTTATGAAATTCTATAAATGAATTAAATTCTATCATTGGTTTGTTTATTTTAATCTATCTATAAATATATTTTTACATTTTTTTAAATAATCATTCATGTGGTTTTCTTCTAAAGCTTCAAAAGCATTTTTAGTACATGCTATTTTAAAAGTAATAAAAGAATTTACAGGTAGTGAGTAAAATATAGGATATATTTTTTCATTTACTGTTTCCATTTCAGAGTATATCATCACTTCCCCAATATTCATTAAAGTTGTAATTAAATGAGAAGTAACATCAGTTTGGTAAGGAGTTATATTATATTCTTGAGATGTATTGTGATCCGTCGCTTTCTTCGTCATCCCTAAGTTTTAATTGTTTAAGTTGCTCAATATAATCTTCATCTACCTCCCAATCTATTTTTCCTTCAACAGCAATGGTTCCATGATAATCTTCAATATTGATAACTTGTTTCTCGTTAAATACATCTCCAATGAATAAGAAATAACAATTATAACATAACATTTCCAGATTTTCTAAATTATAGTTACGTTTATTTTTATCTTTAAAATTCATTAATAAAGGAAGACGTCTATCAATAACTCTTTCTTCTCTGAAGTCACAATGGTTACATTTCTGTTCTAAATATCCTTCTCGTAATAATGCTTCTTTTATTTCTTTAGGTGTGAAATGATCTATTTCAGTTCCACCATCTAATATACTTTTTAATGCTTGGTATGCTTTTTGGCCTTTATTATTAACAGCAAATTTAGGTATCCCTTTTCCGCTAGGATTGAGGTGGATTTCAAACAGTGTTTTGCCTTCCTCATTTTTATAGAGTTTAGCATAACGTTTGTAATGATTATAAGAACATCCTAAATAACGAGCAGCTGCTCTGTTTGATTTAGTAATACGTTGTGCTCTTAATATATCTTCTTTGGATAGTGGTTTTGGACCAGGCATTTATTCTTTTTCTTTCATATCCTCAAGAACATTCCATAAATCATCTGAGGATTCTAATATTATAACTTCGTTTGTTTCTTCATCAACTAGTGTATTCGATGTACCATCTATGTTAAATCTCCCATATAAATAAAAATTAATTATTTTGAGTTCATCTTCATTATAATTCATTTCAAGAAGCATATCTATAGTATCAAAAAACATTTCATTGTATTTTTCCATACTAATACCAAAATCATGTTTCATTACGATATTACGTTGGATAAGATGGTCTATATTATCTATGGTTTCACAAAACGATACTTGATTATAATTATCTTTATTATATTTTTTACGTTTCACTCCAGTAGGACATCCTAATATACTGTTTATAGTATATTGAATGTCAAATATTTTTTCTGGGTTACCCTCGAAATTCATTTCTTCTCTACTTTAAACATTGATTTAAATTGGTTTATATGTAGTTTTTTTCTATTAGCAAATAATTGGATTGCTTCTTCTAAGTTAGCAAACCTTCCATTACCTAATGGTTCTTTAACTTGATCAAATTTTCTATAATAAATAAATTCACTCATATTTTAATTGTCTGCAATAAATCTTGGCATTTAGAGCACATTTCATAATTTTCTGTTTTTTCAAAGTACTTTAATGCGCTAACTAAAACTTTTGGGAAATGATTTTTATCTAATGTAATATACACACTAGATCCTTTTAATTCAAATAATTCTATTTGATCTTGAGGGAAATCAATCGTATTTTCAATAGCTTCAATTAATTCATTGAATACTATACTTTCAAAGGGATTTTCAGTACCCTCTTCTATAATTTCGGGGGTATCCTTATCTGAAGCTACAAAGTTTACACGTAATACCGCTGGTTTACGCTTCGTCTTCTCCTCCTGTTTCTTCTTCGGTCTTCTCATCACTTCCATCTTTAAGTGCATCTCTAATAATTTTATCAAAATATTGTAAATGAATATAATAACCTATAACGTTTTTGTATGGAACGTCAGGATCAATATCCGCTTCTAAATCATGTTTTTTTAATCCGTCATTTAATTGACGTAGGATTTGGATTTGTAGATCCTTTTGTTGAGTTGAAGTTAATCCAGTTTCAATACCAATTTCTCCTGAATCTTCGATTTCTAGTGGTTGGAATTGTATTTTGATACCCTTTTTAGTTGGGTTACGGTTTACATCCAATACTAGTTTGTAAGGTTCACCATTTAGTGATATATCAGTTTTTTGAGCACCTTTTTGTTTTTCTAACAGTGCTTTATTAAACTGTTCTTTTATTAATTGTTTTAGTTGTTTTGAATCCATTATTAGTATTTTATTATAAATATTTTATTACTTACAAATAATCAAGTCATTTTGGTACTCATTTATAGCATTGATGGTAACTTTTAAATTACCTAATATAAATGATCCAATTTCACCACTATCTTGAAGTATCTCTGATATGTTTTGGGCATATTTGAATTCTTCGTTTCCAAATGTATTACCATCAATTTCAATTAATATATCATTATTCTTTTTATCATTAAAAAGTTTTATTTTTTTATTTAAATCAAATGATGTATTTGATTGCTCTTTATCTAAATAATGTGTTGTTAACACTTGCATGTCATCTTCTATATAAATAGTACTACACCATGGTTCAAGTGCTTCTAATAATTGCATATTACAATTTTTAACTCCAATTCCTATGTTATATTTAGGTGGTACAATAGGTTTCATTAAAGAATCATGTTTACAAAAATGACCCCATTTACGTAAAAATTCTCTTGTTGATTTTTGGTTTTGTTTTAACCATTCATCAGTTTCTCTATTTTTCATAAACACTTGCCCATCAGGATTTCGTTTAGCTCCATCGGCAAATCTTGAACCTCGGCAAGTCATATGATAAACAAATCCTTCCCATGTTTGAACAAACTTAATTCCATTTAAATGAAAACGATTAAATATGTCTGTATCTTCTTTTGATTGTGGAGCAAATATTTCATCATGTCCACCTATTTCTTGGAAATCTTTTTTCCAAAACGCCCAAGGTGCAAATATACCTTCAGTAGTAGGATGATTATCAAATTGTTCTAATCTATCATTTACATATTGTAATAACTCTTCTTCTTTAAACTCCTCAGGTTCAATACCAAAATCTTGTAATATTTTTTCTGGGCCATCTGGGTGTAATGGTGGTTCAATTCTTGTTAAGGATACTATTGATTTTTCTTTAATTTCTTTTTCAACAGCATCCAACGCACCAGGGCATAAGTACATATCAGCATGATAAATCATACAAATATCATTTGTGGCTACTTCATTAACTAGTTGATCATAAAGAATTGTATGACCTAATCTTTTACCTGTTTGATTTCGTATCCATTTAAAATGAGGGTCATGTTTTTCTGTTTCTACACACCATGCCCATGTCCCATCACTTGAATCGTCATCAGCAATGCATATTTCTACTTCGTGATCTCCTTGGTTTTTACGAATAGATTCATAAGACCACTTAAGATATTTTAAATTGTTTCTTGAAGGTTGTATTAAACTTATTTTCATGGTAATTCTCTAAATATTTTTCTTTTGTTAATTTACTACAATATATGTAAAATTCTTCGTTATTCCTAAGCTCTTTAGCTATATCTCTTGCCTTTTTTAAATCACCCAATTTAACTGTAGTATCAGGGTGACATATTTCTTGTGTGTCTAATCCTTCGTAACCAATACAAGGAATACCTAGATAAGCACAATTCAAAGCAAATGTACCTGCTGCATGGGTTCTCATTAAATGTACCCCATATTTAAATGTATTTAACTTATATATCCATTGCTTCCAATTCATGTATGGGAGTTGATTAACAAGTTGTTCCTCTCCTGGTTGTTTACGCCCCATTGAAGGGGAATATATATCACATTCAAATTCTTGAGCTATTGAGAATGAATCAAAACCCCCATACCAAGATACAAAGTTACCCCCTATCATTACATTTTTTCTTTCTACTTCAGGTAATTCTTCTACAGCGTCTTCTATCATAAGAGAAGGTAATACTCTTACATCTGGATGATTTGTGAGTCCTTGATAGTATTTCTGGTCTATTTTATTATGAGTGAAGATTATATTGGATTGGATAAGATTATTTATATAATGGATTTGATTTTCTAAAGAATAATCTTGCCAGCCCCAATTAGGACCTTCTTGTAATATTGAAACAACTTTACATTTAGATTTTAAGGATTCAATATTAAGTAAATTCGGTTTTTTTTTGGAATTTAACATCATAGCCAAATCATATCCTTCATTAGGGATAGTACCTAAAGGATAATGGGTAGCATTTAAATTAGCCATCCATGCAAATTCTACCCTCATATTATCGTGAGTTCTAGATATTTTACCCTCAAAACCCATTTCTGTAAAAAATGCTATTCTCATATACTATAGTTTTTCAAAATAACCACAAAAGCAACCTTTGGAGTCATATATGTTTTTTAAGTTAAGAGTACTTTTAAAAATATAACCATAACTTTCGATAAAATCAATCCACTCCCCCTTAGTTTTACAGTTTACATGGGATTTATCTTTACGAGAAACCTCTAAATAAAAATCCACTCCCCCTAATTCCTTTACAGGGATGCGAAGAGTAAGATACCTGGTATCCAATATATTTAGAAGGGATTTTATATCATTATCAAACATATGTTCAAATACATCTAATGAGAATATATAATCATAAGGTTTGGATAAGACTTCTTGATTATTAGATAAATTTAAATTTTCTGAAATGTTATTATTAATAGCCCATTTAGATATATCATACCCATATAATTTGTTTAGTCCATTTTTTTTAAACCCATTTAATAACATTCCAACAGCACAACCATAATCTAGAATTTTGGAGAATTTATGAATATTAAAATACTCGATTAATTCTTGAGAAGTATTATCATACTTTTTAATACGAGTAATATAATCATTATAATTTATACTATGATAATATTCTTCAGTAAAGAAGTTGTTTAATTCTTCTTTAGTTTTTATATATTCCATTATTTATAAATTTTTATTAAGTTTTGTTTTTCATATTCAACAAAAATACTTTTTTCAGTATCAAATGAATGCATTTTACCCGGAATTACACTTTCCCAATAATGCCTTTTTTCATTTTCAATCTCACCATGGTCAAAACCAAAAACAGAAATATTATCAGAATATGTTACTGAGAGTAATAATCCTATAAAACCTACTGAAGTATGATTGCCTATAAAAGAACTACAATATTTAATATAAGAATCTGAAATGAAATTTATGTAGTTTTTGTTTAGGTTTGCTAATACTCCTTTATAAAATTCTTCCATATTGTAACCCTTTATAAAAAAATGTTCTCCTCTTAATGATGGGATGAAATCAGGGTCATATTGAGAAAATCGTTCTGGGGGGTGGATTGTACTTGCAAAAGTGGGTCCATTTAGAATTCTGATTGTGGTTTTAGAACCAACATTTTTTTCATATTCTAATGTTGGAGCTCTATTAAATCTTATAATAGTATTATGAGAGTCTATTAAACCCCCATACTCATTATCTAAAAGTATCCCACTACTACCAATGAGGGCTACAGATCCTATACTATTAAAATCAAAAGAACATTGATTTTTGAAAATATTTTTTAAATCGAAAATCATCGTTTTAACATAAATTCAACAAGATCAAACTCAAATTGAGTATCAATATCAATTGAACGATTTCGGGGCATGAAATACCCCTTTGTCTGACCAATATAGTAGTTTTTATTTAATTTTAACTTTGAAGTCCACGCCCCATATATGGCTCCATTTGGTCTATATACTGTTTGGTGATCTTGACTTCTACTATTTCCTTTTTGCCATGGTTGGGTTTGATCATAATCTTCTATAATATTGTTATTTTTTATAACTAAACCTAAAGTTGGGGGGAACTCCATTTCAGTGTAAGACAAAACGGAGTCAACATCCTCAGTCAGTAACTTATTTGATTCAATAAAATCTTTTTCTATTTTTAAAGGTGATGTAGGGAGGGTTAACCAAGTTTGTTCGTAATCTTCATCAATAAAGTGTAATACTGTATCAATAACCTTAGAAGTATCTGTCGATAATGATTTATGTCTTCTAATTACTTCTAAACCCTTCATTGTATAATTATTATTTACTTTATTTAATATCTCATCATCATCTGAAGTAAAAATGATTTTATCAAAAACTTTAGATTTTATTACGGCATCTAAAGTGTAAAATATTAATGGTTTTCCATTAAGTAATTTTATATTTTTTTTTGGTAACCTTTTACTACCTCCTCTTGCGGGAATTATACATAATTTTTTCATTTTTAATTTTTTCTATTTGCGTTTATTTTTTTGTCTAAATTAGATAATACAATATCCTCAACATCTATGTATTTTTTTACTCATATTATTTTAAATTTCTAACCATATTAATATCCTTTTTTTAATAATTTAACCATTGTTGTTAGGGGTAATACTGAATCCGCATCAGAATATGATAACGATGGTGTTGGGTGCGCCTCAACAAATACCCCATCATAATTAAAAATATCAGCTGCTTTATAATATCTTTCTGCTAGTGTAGGATTCCCACCCATTCTTCCATTAGGTTTAGGTAATTGAGCTGAGTGTGTAGTATCAAATATTACTTTGTCAAAGTGTTCTTTCATAAAGTCTACACTTGAAAAATCAACAATAAATTGTGAATAACCAAATGCAGAGCCTCTTTCTGTACACCATACATTACAATTAGGATTTGTATTTTTTAATTTATCAATTCCTTTAACCATGTTTTGCGGATTCATCCATTGTCCTTTTTTAATATTAACCCAATTAGAACATCTTGCAGATTCAACTAATAAATCAGTCTGTCTACAAAGAAAAGCAGGAATTTGAATTAAGTCTATAACATCAGATACTTTTTCTACCTCATGAGTTTCATGTACATCTGTTGTTACTTTTAATCCAGTAAAATCTTTTTTTAATTGTTTAAATATTTCCATTCCCTCTTCTAATCCTGGTCCTCGTTTACCTGTAATTGAACTTCGGTTAGCTTTATCATATGATCCTTTAAAATAAAAATTCTTATCTTTTACATAAGGATAAATAGTACTTAAAACCTTGTGGGACAATTCATATGTTTCTAAACTACAAGGCCCAATAATAAATGTATTCATTATAAAATTTTGTTTAATGCTTTTACTATTTTTCTTTTATTTTCATTGGATAATGTAATAAAAGGTTTTCTATTATCTAAAATAAATTTCATTTCTTTTAATGATTCTCTCATAGCAGCATGCCATCCTATTTTCATAAAAATATCAAATAAGGGTTTTTCTATGTTTGTTATTATATCAATACATTTACTCATATCTCCTTCAATGTAAGATTTATAAAAATTCTCTGAATAAGATGGGTTAAAATTACCTACACCTGTTAAAAATGATGTAGCGCCAAATGGGGCTAATGTCCAAAATCTTTTCATGCTCCCACCAGCTACAATTATATCTAAATCTAGATTAGAAATAGACTTCATTGATAAATCCAAACTAGAATATTCTTCTTTAATTCCTGAAAATTGTTTAATTTGAGATAATTTATTTAATATAGAATTTGAATATTCATATACACCACCATTTCCTTTCTTTAATAGGTTACCATGTAAATAAATAGGATATTGGGATATACTACATACTTGTTTAAAAAATTCTATAATTTGATCATCATTATAATATCTTTCAGGGAATAAAACTAATAATTTAGTATTAGGAGAACTTAAATCATTCAGTTTAATTATTTCTTTAATTAAATGTTTTAAACTTAAAGAAGGTAAACCCAATATCTTTTCTTTAGAAAAATTATCTACTAAACATTTATTTAGGGAATACACTTCATCTAAAGAAAGTAAATTAAATTGAGATGTGCCTGCAGTTGTTAGTACTCTTGTGGCTCCTTTACTTTCAAGATATTTTAAATAATTGGAAGTACTATTAATATCTAATTCATCATTTTTAAATGATGATGGTATAGCATATATAGGATGTGTCATATTTCTTCTATTCTTTTAGTTTTATCACAAATTAATAAATCATATGCAGGTTTATGTCCTACACTTAATATATCATATTTAGCTCCCCATTCTTTTAATTGTTTTTCCGTAACATCGTACCAGTCGATCCCGGTGACAGTACCTCTAGCAGTCCAGTAGGTTATGGTATTATCTTCATTATATAATTTATTGATTTTTTCTATATTCTTAAAATTAGGTTTAGCAAGATTGTAGTCTCTTTCACCTTCATAAAAACATATTGTTTCATCTATATCTACATAAACATTCATATCTCGCTATAAAATTTATTCTGTTTTTCATACTTTATATTTATTTCTATTATTAGCTTCTATTCTATCATATAAGTCATTTTGTTTTTCTTGTCTATCTATTTCTTTAATATGCCATAATGCAAATTCCTTTTCATCAGGCAATCTAGAAATTGTTTTATACCCAGTTAATCTTTCGTGAACTTTCCTTTCCCATTTAATTTCAGGTTTATTTTTATAAACACGAAGCTGAGGATCATTAGGCCAATTAACCCACCCATCTTCATTAACATTCCATCCCCATTTTGAGATATGTTCAGGAGTAATACCATTAACAATGTTAATTCGTGGAATCCATATAGCATCAACATCATTTGATTCTAAAATTTCTGGTAAATACTTCATTAACATTTTATCAGGCATTTCATCGGCATCTACCGAGAAAATATAATCTCCCTTACATTGTAAGTTAATAAAGTTTTTGTGGGTAGCAAAATCTTTGTTTAAAGAATGATAATATACTTCAATATTCTCTAAATCAAGATAAGTATGGGCAAAATCTTCAACATAATCTTTTACCTCTTCGGTACCATTATCTTCATCAATAACAATTACTATTTCATCTTCTGCTTGTTTATTTTTAATTAAGAATTCAAGTAAAAGTTCTATTTCCTTAATTTCATTACAAACAGGTATAGCGTAACTAATTGTCATAGTTTAAATGCTTCTATTGTTTTTTCAAATGGGTTACCATCTATATTCTTTACTAAATGTAACATCTCTTCTGCTAATAGCCTAACTTCTTTTTGAGAGCTTTTACTATTTCTTAACTGTTGGAAATGATAAAATGAACGCCAATTAAACATTATATCCATTGAAATCTGGCTATTCATTGTTTTAAAGAAACGAGCTGATTCTTTAGCTCGTTTACGACCTAATATTGGTGTAAAATATTCTAAAGCTTCATGGTATAATTTATTTCCTTCATTGGCATAATCGGTTAATTTATTTTTCCAAGTATTGCTCCATTCTGAAGGGACCATCATTTTATCTTCTTTCAATTCTTTATATCGTGCAGATTCACCATTAATACTAACACCAATTCTATGTTTTAAGAGGTGGATGTGAGTCGCTTGATCTACATTTACTAAAAAATGAAGCGCCGATTTTTCAAATGGAGTGTGATGACCTTCAGATG
>Ga0208299_1002036_pt1 | contig 14194 bp, 16 predicted proteins | sample 15_taG_FD_184089 | JGI IMG/M metagenome (GOLD analysis project Ga0208299, IMG submission 184089) | Marine viral communities from the Subarctic Pacific Ocean - 15_ETSP_OMZ_AT15312 metaG (SPAdes) (version 2) | ecosystem: Environmental > Aquatic > Marine > Oceanic | place: Pacific Ocean | collected...
TTTATGCTGTGCCCTCACTCATCACAGCCTTGCACACTATATTTTCAATACTCAGTCGATACCAGTTCACCCCCGTAATTATTTTTTAAGGACTTGAATTTCATTTAAATCTAAGCCTTCTGCTTGAAGTTTTTTCGCTAGATCAGCTTTTGCGGCCTGCATCGCCTCTTCTTTCGTCTTACCTTGCCCTTTTGAAGAAGCTATTATTTTACTGGTTTCTAATTCAACAACTCTCATAGTAGCCATACACTGCCCCATACAAAAAGCCTGTCCCATAACTAGACGATATTTTTGCTCTTCTTGTTCACTTAAAACACTTTCCAGCTCTTCTTTAATAATTTGTCTTAATTTTGATTTTGTGATTTTCATCAGTTCACCCCCGTATTATCTGGACACATCATCATAAAGTTTCTTCGTCCTATAAATGGTATCTACGACATCCTTCACGGGCCCCGGCTCGGGGCCGTGATCGGCCACAAACTCTTCGTACCCTTGTCTAGCTAAATCATCATCAGACTGGCCAGATATATTTCCTTGCTTTTCTATAATACCCTCAACAGTGGCCATAACAGCCTCTTCCGCCATTTTTTTAATCTGATCCTCGGGCAGACCAGCCAGGGCTGGATCATTGCTATATGTATCAACATAAAGGTTGTATAAATCTAGAGTTGAATTTGTAAGCGCATTCTGAAGCCGATGAAGCTTAGCCTGATATTGGTGCCTCACCCCCGGAACGACTTGACGAGGGCCCTGGTCACCTGGCGCTCCAGTTTCTTGTATAACACTTCGAAGCTCTTCTTTAATAATTTGTTTTAATTGTGATTTTGTGATTTTCATTAGTTCACCCCCGTAATTATTTTTGTCTTTTTTTATAATCATCAATAACCGCGTTGTTTAATCTTGATGACTCTTCAACCTGGGCATATATTTCTTTAGCTTTTGTGAGCGCGTTATTAACTAAAGCAGGATCGAAGCCGAACTTCGCCGCGCGTCGCGACAGCGTATCCAATTGGACCTTTAAATTATTCGCTCCCATATGCATAGATTGAAATGCTGAAACAATTTTTTCTATCAGCGAGTCCTGGTAAGTCCTCTCTTCCTGAACAACACTTTCCAATTCTTCTTTAATAATATGTTTTAATTGTGATTTTGTGATTTTCATATTAATCTCTCTCTAAATATTGTTGATGCAACCTTTGCTGATGTGTTCTCTGGTCCTTGGATGAAAATGGTTTTATATCCTTGCTCAATTTTGGAAGGGGCTTTTTTTTCACCGCACCAATTTCTGGATAATCTCTTCTTGTTAACAAGTATTTTTCTTCTAACTTAGAATCAAATTCTAAACTTCCCGTATACATAATATAATATATCGCTCTTTCTTTAAACAATTTCCAATGAAGAAGAGGCTTCGGCTGATGTACTTTTTTTTCTCCGGTTTTCGGATCTACATATGGCATTCGCCCACTTTTGCTTGGAAAGCCATGTACCCCTGCCATCTGCTCGGCAACTTTTTTAATATTATCCGCGTCCGACGCGATTACGGCGCCTTTAGACACATTTTGCATTGCTGTTGCCTCCCAGTAAGAGCCTTTTTCCGACGGATCATCCTCTTTGTCATAATAAGCAGCTGCTAAGTCTCGCGCGTGAGGATTATGCTGTTCACTTAAAACACTTTCCAATTCTTCTTTAATAATTTGTTTTAATTGTGATTTTGTGATTTTCACTTTATAAACTCCTCTTTACTAAAATAATTAGTAATATCATATTTCTTGAGCAGCTTTTTAAGTGTATTCTTATCTATACCTAAAAAACTAGCCATTTCACCCTTGGTCCTAGCAGCAGAATACGTATATTTTAACATGCCATCACGAACAACATCTTGAATAGAATGCCATAAGTTGAGGCCGTATAATTTGTAATTAACAGTTTTTGCTGCCAATTCCAAGCGCAAGCCAATTATCTCTTCTAAAGTAAGAGCAGAAAGCATAACTTCAAATCGTTCATTAATTCTACCTTCAGATTTAAGTTTATTGGCAATACTATAATAATCTTGATCAGGCTTTTTAAATCTGCTTCGTTTACTTTCCCACATTATTTATCCTTATCGAAAAGTTGGTATACTGAGATCTCCTTCTCCTATCTCACCACCAGCACCTCCCGTTTCGAATTCCGCAGCTTGAGGTTTAACTTCTGCCCCTGCCGGCCGGGGCATGATAGTTTCTGTATACGCCATTTCCTGACCTTTTTCTTGAGCTATTTCTTTTTCGTACTGTAAAGTCCATAAATCAATATTATATAAACAATATTCTTTAAATTCCTGTTTGTCTTCTGTCCTAGGTAAGAGTTGTCTAGCATCTGACAGAGTTTGTTCAACATTAGAATTATTCCATGTATGAAAGGCCCTCATAGCACCAGTTTCGTCTGTCCCGCCAACTCTCTCTTGTTCAAATTCTTCTTTAGCCTTATCTTCATCACTTACTTCTTTTTGTTTAAATTTATCATCTTCAGATCCATCGGCCGGCATAACCATAGCGGAATCGGGTAGATCTAATTTAACTTTTAGGCTCTCTTCTTCTTGCTCCATTATATCACCTTCGCCCATAACGCCGCCTTCTCCTGACTCAACGTCCGGAGGCCCATCGAAACCTTCGAATCTCTTAAACGATCTTTGAAACAGATGCAACATATTCATTCGATAAGAAAGTCTTTCTTCAGGGCGACTTAGACCTCTTAACCCGTCTTTAACAGTTTTTAAAATTTCGTTGAAAGCTTCTGCCAAAGTAGAAAGTGCTGTAGAACTATAAGGAGCAGGATTTTTATCCGCATCAATTTCTTTTGCTTCTAAAATATAATGTCTGATAACTTTTCTTAATTGGTTTTCTTCTAAAAGATCATTTTGTTTATTTTGTTCAAGCTTAAATTTAATTGCTTTACGAATTAAAGTTCTTAGTTTGATTTCTTCTGATATATTATTCATATTCCTCTTCCCACATTCGCCCCGCGAAGCCACCAGCCATACCCGCCGCTGCACTAGAGGCTTCATTTACTTCTTCTTGTACAACTTCATCAAATATCTCATTAATATAAGACGTCATAGTATTAAATAGTGATTTCTTTGTGTCTTCATCGTCAATATTTTTCTTTTTTGTCTCACCTTCTATTTCTACAAATTTATTTATCAAGTTTGTTATTATTTGTCTTAACTCTTCTTCTTGTTCAGACTCTGGTTCAAGCTCATCTTCTTGACTGGAATAATTTTCTCCGTTATCTTCTTTAATATTATATTGTTTTTTCACACCGTGAACACGGTCTTGAAGTTTTTTCTCATCTTCGTTGCCCACATCTGAATTACATATAGCCCAAGGATTCGGCTTTCCTTTATTTTCTAATAAAACTTCGTCAACCAAGGAAAATAGGGGGTCCCTTGAGAAAAAATTTTCAGCCACCATTGAACCTCCTTTTTCCATTTCATTACCGCCACCGCCGCCGGCTTGTTGGTTTAACACCTGTACAATATCATCATATTGACTATCATTAGGCATAAGCTTTTTAAAAGTTTCCCAATCTCCTGAAACAAAAGCCTTTCTCATTCTTGTTGCACTCGCTGCCTTGCCATCAACCTCAAAAGCTTTGGCTGGAGGATAATTTACAACTTTTGCTTTGGTTGTCGCGGGTTTCTTTTGAAAATGATTATAGAATGCTTTAATTCTTTCTTTGTCACCCCCTTTATCACTCGCGCCGAGAGCAAAAACCGCACCAGGAAACTCAGAAACAAATTTTTCATCATTTACATATTCGTAACAAGTCCTCATTGGAGTTGGCCAACTACCTTGATCCCTAAATTCTACTTTATCTCCAAATCCACCGTATATGTCAAAAATAGCTTTACTTTGACCATGTGTTACTGTAAGACCTGGTTCTTTTCTAGGCTTAAAACCGGTTACAACAATCACTTTTGAAACATCTGATCTTTTTTCATATTGTTGGATCATAGAAAAGTGACCATTAGTTGGAGGCTTAAAACCTCCGGGAATAAGAATAACAAGCGACTGTTTTTGTTCAATCACTGGCTCAGCTTCAACCACAAAACTTTCTAATAATTCACCATATTTAAATTTAGATTCATTTAATGGTTGCTCCGGAGCATCCTTTCTATATGGCGAAGCTTGGCCACCTGTGATGAAATCGCCTGTAAACTTAAATGCAATACCATCACATATTTTATTAGACTGAATAACTATGCCTTCTTGTTGCCCAACAGGAACACCCAAGTCTGTGTCTGCAACAACAGCCTCTTTTAAGACCTGACCAATTACTTTTACAGCCTCCCACATAAGTACAGCGCTATTGATCGCTTTTCCACTTATATCATCAGAGCCTAAATCAAAAGCGCCAACACCAGTGGGTTCACCGTTGTCTCTAAACACGTCTTGATGAAATTGTTTTGCAAACGGACTCTGCTTGCCATTTTTCGGCTTTCCATGCTTTGCAACCCATTCAGGATTGGCTATAATCATACCTTTCACAGGCTCTGGCACACCTTTTTTATTTGTTTTTTTAATTTGATCTGGGTAATGAGCAATATGGGCTGGATTTTCGTCAACTGCTAAAAGAAGTTGTTTTAAAGTTCTGCCTGCTACTTCACCAGTCTGCTCGTTGATGACTGTTGGGCCAATAGATACATGTTCATTAATTTCTTTATAAGCATACCCCTTAAGCTCTTTGTTTAATGCATCGTCTACTCTTCTTAAAATCAACTCCCTAGACAGGCCCTCTTGAAATTGTAATCCAATTTTTGTATGAACATTAAAATCTAGATCTAGTTCATTGGCGTGTTCTGCCAGCGCTTTTCCAAAATTAGCAAGAATGTCTTGATGTTCACGTCTTTTTACACCTAACTCTTTATTCTTTTCAGATATCAAGCGATCAATTTCTGAAGTATCTTGGCCCTGAGCTAAAAATTCATCTTTTTTTGTCAGGAGATCATTGATTTCTTCATTTGTCTTCCAGTAAAAGCCTCTAGATTGTCTCCTATTGGTAACTTTACCCCTAGCAGACGTTGTTTCTTCTGTAAAGAAATCTTTCATGCCATGAATTGCAATAAAATTTTGATTATAAGGAACTACATTGCCAATTCTTTGATAGCCTCTTCCTGCGTTCGGCCCATCTGGATCATCTTCATTTGTGTAATATTCAACATCGAAAAACACGCCCTCGGGCCCTATTTGATCAAAAATACCCAAAGCTTCAACATAAGGCTTTAATTTCTCTAAATTATGGTTAAGCATTTGATATAAGTGCTTTACAACTTGTATCATTCCATGATCAGGCCGGTCGCCGTTCGGATTAAACCTTGCCATGGAGTTATCTGGAGTGATGCCAGCGCGATCTAGTAAGCCCTCAGGGGTCGTTGAACTTTTTGAACCTCTATCCATCACAAATATAAAGCCAGCAGAGTTATTCGCCGGTTGAAGACGGAAAGATGCATTTACTCCATCTAATTTTAAAGAAGTAGAGTGACTATCAGTATCAAAGTCGGTTTCCTCGTAAAGAGGTATTGCATTAACCGCTTTTACATAAAAATTGATTAAATCACGGCCATTTCTTACCTCGCGGCAATCAAATGGATGTGCCATATGTCCAGCAGCTCCGCCCATAAAAATACCCCTTATTTAGCCCATTTTTTCATTAAAATCTCGAACATAAGCTTATCTTTATTGCCACGAGTCCAGTTTTCACCAAACGGATTATCCGTAGGGTTCGGATTCGGGGCATCCACGCAGACGCCGTCGACGCACAGCTGGCCCTCGTCGCAACCGTCCCCAGCCCCCTGACAGTCGAACTCCGCCTCTTCGATAACATCCTCTTCGGCAACCGGTACACATTTACCTTGCTTATTTTTTGCTTGATTTTTGGGACAGGGCTTGTCTTTTGTTATATCGGCCGCAGGCATGCCTTCTTCAAGCTCTTCTTCTTCCATTTTGTCTCTTTTATAACCTTCTGACATCGTTATATTCTCCTTTTTTTGTTTTAGTTGATCTTCCCAATCACGAAATAAAAAACCATTACCTAATAAATAGGCCTCAGCTTCCATTTTGCGCATATGGGGATCTTTTTGTGTATAGCCCGGCCCAGTTTCTACACCTGAATCAAACTCACCTCTACAATTCTGTGTATGATGCACTAGCTCATGTGATAAAGAACGTAAAATATCTTTTATATGACGTTTATCAACAAAGATTGTTATTGCCATTTTATTTGGATCATAATAACCGGTGTTTCCAAGTGGATTTTTGGCATTTTCTGGATCAGAAATGAAATTTACATCAACTGGCTTGTTAAATCTCAGTCTTTTGTGTGCATAGGGCAAAAATTGATTTGCATAAGCACAACATTCATCATTTTGACCTGAAATATCATTAATGTTGAACATTTTATTCATTATGACCCTCCAAACCCAGGCGGAGCAGACTTTCCACGCCTATAATTAGGTTTTTTGGGAAAGGAAGAACCCGGTTTTTGCTTTCCAAGTCCCAAAAGACGTCTTTTACGTCGTTTATGGTGTTTTTTGACCCTTTCTTGGAACTTTTCAGCTTCATTAAGCCTGTGGAAGCCTTTTTCCTCTTCAATTTCGTCCATATCGATAAAAATTTTGAATTTTTTGCCAAATTCACCTTCCAAAGACATCTCCTTGTCATAAGATTTGTCTCGAAGATCAAAAAGAAGCTTCATGTGCTCTTTATTTCTAAGATATTTGAAGGTTAAATTCTCATATGAGTACTCGCCCTTGTCTTCAAGCCCTGATTGGCGGAATTTTTTAATTTTTTTAATTAATTTTTTAGCAAAGTTATGCGCATCAAGATACTTTTTTTCATCATAGAGGTCTTCTGCTCTTTCTATCATATCAATAAACGAATTTGCTTTACGTTTTATCATTTTTTCATCAATTTCTGGTTCAATTCTATTGGGTTGCACTATCCATTTTCCACTTGTTAACGAAAAGATTCCAGTTGAATGATGATCTTCATTAATATCTTGAACATAAAGTTCTATTTCATAGCCAAGTATCGTAATATTATGCTTTTTATTCCAATTTGAAGTTTTAGCGTTAAAATATTCTCTTACTAGTTCTGTATTTTCATCAATTTTTGAGAAATCAACAAGCAAATGTACATCTATATCTGAAAATTTTGTATAATTGTAATTTGCAAGAGACCCTGTGAGAGTAATATCTTTTAAATCTGCTCCCTCTAATTTTAAGTCATTGAAAAAGTCTTGTACAACAGCTTTTAAACTATCAGAAATTTCTGTACTAAATCTCTCACCATGCAAACCAGACCAAAATTTAGGATTTAAACGATCATGTATGGTTAAGATATCATTAATTTTCATGAAAAAGCCTCAATATTAAATAGTTTTAAAAATTTTAAAACGATTCCTCTAATGGTTTTCCATTTTTCCTTCAAGACGCCCAACAATTCTTAAAATTTTATGATTGTCATCACGAATTTGAGTAATATCGTTTCGAAGAAATTGAATTTCTTTTTCTATTTCTTCAAATTTTGGATCATTAATATTTTGAACCCAAAATATTATACCGGCAACTGACACAACAACTGCTATAATAAAAGTTAACCAATCCTTTATAGTATTAATGTTAATATTACTTGCCACGTCTTTTTTCCATATATTCTAAGCGATCAATTATCTGCCTTTGTTCTATTTGTATGCGTGTTATATTTTCGCGAACTTTTATTTGTTTAGTTTTTCTTTGTTGTACAGTATGTTCATCTGCAGCATAACTAATCATTATATGAGAAAACAAGCTAATAGTAAAAAACACAAAAGAAAAAAATAAAAATTTGTTGAATAGCTTGTTTTTACATATTAACATACATATCCTCGTAATTATATTATATATAGTATCTTGTTGGAGGAACAATGTCAGATATTAAGCCTGGTGACTTAGTCACATTGAAGGGTTTAAATAAACAAAAAGAGAAACCTATTGGAATTGTTAAAAGAAACATAGGCAACAGAACGTTTGAAATTATTTGGATCAATGAAGGATTAGCAACAAGGTTTGCTTTAGTAGCTACAGCGAAGTCTCATAGATTAGAGGTGATCAGCGAAGCTGATCAACAATTGATTTAAGATCCAGACCAGCACAATCGATTTTATTTCTACTTGCATGATAATGGCAAACTATGCCATCAAACTTTCCTTTTTTGACATCTGATCGAACGCCGGCGTCGGCTACATCATCATTGATCATTGGAGTTTGAATAGGAATATCATAGTGATCACACAATACTTTGACTAATTTTTTATAAGCCTCAATTTGTACAGGATAATATCCTAGATGTGGTTTTAACTTGATTCCATGCACTCTACTGTTCTTACAAATTGGTCTTTTGTTAGACCCTTTCTTAACATAATAATCATTATATTTTAGATAATATGCATTAGAAAAGTCAATACCAATTGAGTACTTGTTAACGCCTCCGGCATGCCATGCAACATTATTTGTATCGACATATTGATATATCATGCCATCGTTATCAATACAAAAATGTGTTGATATTTTTCTCGCTTGTAAAACACGTTTACATTTTTCTGCAGAGGTTGTCGCGTCCCAATGAGTCACAATCATATTTGGCTTTCTTTCTTTCCGCCAACTTCTGTAGCAATTATCTGGCATCAAATCAATCTTTACATCCCAATCAATTTCAACATAGTTGTCATTAACTAAAATATAATTTTTTGATTTTCTTAGATCCCTATCCGATAACAAACGTCTAAAGGTTACTGGACCAACTAATCCGTCAGCTTTAAGATTATGATCTAATTGGAACCATTTGATAGATTCTATTAATTCAGAATTAAATGCATGCAGTTGATCTTCAAACCAAGAAGGGTGCCACCCATATCTTTTGGCTGAACGTTTATTATAATTTATTAAGAACCAATGCATTGTTTTCTCTCTATTGCTTCAGATATAATATCAAATATATCATTAATTGTCAAACTCTCTTTAACTTCTTTAGGTCTTATAATAGTTTCTTCCATCTGAGCCGCAATTTCATCTGCTAACTTTCTACTCTCACGTGATCCCGCGCTGATATGAAGACCTCTACCCTTGGCTGTCTCCTTTTTCCAAAATGATTTTTGTGGAGCATATATTAAATCTGGCACATTAGCAGAAGGATAGTTTAGCCTATACCATTCAATCGTTGTTTTATGCGATTCTTCTCTATTGTTATATCGTCCACCGGGCCCTGGTTTCGCCCCTTTATAATCTTTGTTGTGAGGGGGGACTAACAACCATAACCTTTCTTCAGGAATTCCCAAATTTTCAATAACATACTTAATAATTAATTTTTTCGAAAGTTCTTTTCGGGGAAGAGGATAGCTATCATTATCTCCCCTTCCTACTCTATCCGGCACGGGCCTGTGATCATTTCCGTTTAGATGAAGAATCGCATGTGTATATCCATCAGATTTTTTAGCTTTTTTGATAAATTCTGCCAGCTTATCATCATTAACACCGTGCATGTGTTTATTTTTACGATTTGATTCTATCTTGCGTGATTTTAACACTTTGTGCTGCCTGCCACCCAGAGCGCTTGAACCACTTTGACTGTGGCCAAATATTAATACTTTAGCTTCCTCAAGAGGAATCTTAGTCCCATGCTCCGGTTGTTTGACGGGTTCGGGCTCAGCAGACGGCTCTACTTTACCTTTTATTCTATCCATATTATCTAATCTTGTGCCATAAAGCTCACCAGCCCAATGTGGAATAATTTCACCTTTTTTACGTGAGCCCATGGGTAAACCATCACTATCTGGTGTTGAAAAAATATCTTGTTGATCTTTCATTCGGATATGCAAACCTTCGATCCAAACTTTCACCTTTTTTACACCTGGTCGACACTTTTTCTTGCTAGTTTTTTTGGTTCTATCCTTCGCAGGCCACCCTGTTAAGCCATCAGCCCTGGGCCTGGCATGTTGGTTTCGTCCGTCATACCACGCAAGACCATCTGGCCCAGGACAAAGAAATATTCCGTGACCGTATCTTTTATTTATGCCCATTAGATTATTCGCTATTGTAATATTACCATCGTTGATGGCCTTATATAATTTCCCTTTATTGCCCGGGCCAGAATTATAAATATAGGAAAATAATGCATCAAATTGATTTTGAGTTGGAACAACAGTCAGTTTTTGAATAAATCTATTTATCATCATTTCAAGATCATAATCGTATAGCTCTTTAACTTGTTCCTCAGTTAATTTTTTAGTACCCTTTGGCTTTCTCCCAAATTTATGCCATAGAAGGCCATGAATATCATAGGGTCTAAATAAACTAGCCTCTTTACGACTTTGAATGGCATGCCCAACACCGATAGTGGGGTCCGCGCCTCCCCGAGGGCCATGGACTCTCGACGCCTTCTCCCCAGCCGGCGCGGCCTCCCATCTTTGAAGAAATAAACGTCCAGCATCGCTAACAGTCATTTCGTTTAATTGTTCTATAACCTCCGGCGAAGCGTTTGGATGGCTCGGTCGCGGTGCATTTGCTATTCTGGTTAAGTGTTCACGTATCGGTAGCCAATCTTCGTCAGCTTCAAAATATTTCCGGCCTGCCGCGAGACCATGCCTCCCAGTTCGCAATCCAGAATGAGCTTCCTCTTTTTTAAATGATGATAATTTCGTTGGTTCTGTTTTAGGTTTTTTAATAATTCTGATCGTTTGTACAGGTGGGGTCTCTTCTACAATTCCACCAATATCGCTGAAATAATAAGGCCGCGACGTCGGGCCTTCTATATCTGTATGCGTATAATTAGGCACCCCTATCAAGTTGGTTTCACCAGTTTTAAAACTCCATTGATAATCTAGATCAAGTTTGATACCAAGACGTTTAGCAAGGATTCTTTCTGCTTTAGTAAAAACTTCACCGCTTCTCCAATTTTTTGGTAAAAGCACTGGATGTCCTAAATTTAATACTTCTTTGGTTTTCCCATCTTGATACTTTATCGGAGGAGCCCAGTGGATGGCGGACATGACACCTGATGCTTTTTTAGCTAAAAGAGGCTGTGCACACTCAGAACACCTTTTTGATTCCTCACTTTCAACTGGATAGCCCGCGGAAGGTTTCAAGCTAATCGATTCAACTCCGCCCGCCGAGTTATAATTAACGAACAGAGGCCTTCCAGTAGGCTCTCTAACTTTTCTATCTATTGCCTTACTAATATTGGCTTTAACCAAAAAATTATTTGAAATATTAACAATATTTTTTATTGCTTCTTTTCCTATACCACCATGAGGATTGTATATGCCTTTATGGTGGTAGCCCTGGAATGCTTTATAAACAATATAACCAAATCCGCCAGTAGCTTTTCCGCCCGATCGGGGATGCTCGGACATTCCGTAATAAGCCACTCTTCTAGATAATATTTCTCTTGCTTTGTCGATAAGAACTTTAGTATCATATTCTATTTTGATATTCCACTTTGCTGCAGTAGCTCGATATCTATCTAAACCACCTTTATCTGGATGGAATAAAACATATTCAAAACCCAAATCTTCTTCAGCCTTTACATTGTTAACATACTCTTCATAAGCAAACGCAACATGAATAGGCCAAAAATTTGGCACTGAAACTGCAACGTCTCCTTCACTAAAATTATTTTCTAGAGTTTGAGGGCGCTCGATGGTACCATCCTTTCTTCTAACTATTACGGGTTTGATGATATCTTCTTTATTGAGATTCCAATACTGTGCAATGTCAACACCAAAAAACTTTTGCATGAGCGGATTTAAGTCATGCCTTGTCTCTGATCTTATTCCTAACGGATCATTTTTACCATAAAGTATGTAACCACCGCCCGGGCTATCTGGTACCTTATCATAATCAGCATCTTCCCACCTAATTTTCAAACGGGGAACACACGGACCGCCACACCCCTCCAAAGATAACGACGTTCGAAAATCATTTTCTTTGGTAATCTCCATTAACGGAATCTCTTCTTCTGTATCAAGCGCTGAATCCTCCTCGTCCTCCCCAGGCGGTTCATCATAGACCGTCGCAGCTGTGGGCTCTGGTGAAACCACCGGCGCCGTCGGGGGCTCTGGTGAAACCACCGGAGCGGAGGCCGGTTTTGGTGAAACCACCGGAGCAGAGGCCGGTTTTGGTACTGGTATCGGCCGATTGGGATCGATCATTAGCTCAAACCATTTAAGTTTTTCGTATTGTAATTTTCGATATGACTCCTTTGTTCGCCCTTTTGGTATCTTAGCGGGCCAGGGAAAACCATGATCATCATATGATGCCCTGTCTAACAACATTTTGCCCGGCGCCCTCCAACCGTTCACCCGCCGCCCTAAGTCATAAATGAGATTTCCTGGCTTAAGCTGTCTTTGTCGATAACGGGTTTCTACTTTACCTGACCGACCAGGACCAGAAGGAAAACTTTCTGTGCCAAGAAAATATCGCAATAAGAAAAAATTATCTAATGGATGCTTCTTCTTTTTCTTCTCCGGCTCTGACCACGAGTTATGTTCACTTAGGGCTTTTTCACCGTCACCGCCTGGACCAAATACGCCGGCATAAAGCTCTTCCAGTCTAGTTCTGTCTGATCTTAAGTCTATTAGTTCATTTGTAGAAATATCTTTTAATCCTGGAGTTCCCGTAATCCTTCCAGGCTGTACAGTCTCTTCTGGTTTTTCCACCGGCACTTTTCCTTCACCGGTAAAATAATCTTGTAGATTATCAGCTATCTCTTTTACAGTTAAAGGCCTTAAAGGTACAAAAGAGAATATCTGACTTGATTCATGATCTCTTGTTGAAAGTTGATCATAAATCTCTTCTTCGGTAATATAACATCCCTTGTCCTTGATTTTTTGAATAATACTATCAACTCCACTTTTTGAAAGGCCAAAGTGCGGTACGTCAATATCAACTTTTTTACATGGGTCTTCTTCACAATTTTTAGTTACAGCATTCCAAATCCACCCTTCTTTTTTATCACAGCTTAACTTCTTCGCGTGGTTCGCCATCCTTTCTATAGGTGTCTCTTCTTGTAATATATTTTTTTTCATAATTTATATTTTAAACTTTTAAAGTAATAATCATTTTATTTTCATTCATCTTCGTTTCCGATCCAATACAAGAAAAAATAACTTCTTTAAATTCTTCTGATAGCTCATCAAGCTCTTCTATTTCATTAATATCAAAAAATTTATATTCACTATGTTCATCGCTTAATACTACATCATCCGTAAGAAACTGTGCACAGAAAAAATGTTTATTTCCATTTTTTCTGTGGGTATCCTGAAGATCGGAGATGTTTAAACCAGTCTCTTCAAATATTTCACGGACCAGGGCAGCTGTTTTGCTTTCTCCTTGACGTATATGACCTCCTGGCAAATCCCAGCCTTTATCATTTTTTATTAATAATACCATATCGTTTCTATGCAATACAGCCTTAACTGAAGCGTCTAAATCATCTCCAAGCTCCGGCTGACTAGTTTTTGGCGGCATCGTAGCCGGCATTGGTGTGCGCCCAGCACCCTGCAGGGAAGCAAGATTGCCGCCCATGCCCGCCGCGCCATATTCATTTAAGTATTTTTGCCAGTTTTCAAAAATCTTTTTCATACTACTAAATAGTTTTTTTTATTTAAAAACTCTCTCTTTAGCAGTAGCAAACAATTTAGGCAAGAAGCTTTTCTTAAGTTTCATTAATCTATCAAACTTAACTTGTTGTCTAGAATCCGTGTATAGTGTTGTTGGCTTTCTCACTTCGCCATCAATTATCTGCTCATTGAAATCGTAAAATTTAGACTTAGGTTGTTTAGCTATAATCGCTGTGACATTTAAAAAAATAAAAAGAAAAACAACAAAACTAATAAAATATTTCAATCATAGACCCTCCTATAAACCAAAAGCACGAAGCATTTGTTTTGATTCTATAATCATCACAGTGTGCGCCTGTGTCCAACCACGATATTTTAAGCCTTCATGATCTGGATCGCCAGATCCATATTTTGCTCGAAGGGACAAGTGTACTAGTTCATGAAACAATGCACTTTGTGAAATTTTGTGATCATAACCTTGCCATACCCAAGTCATAGAATCAGTTTCTACACGACCTATAATATTGTGGTTTTTAAATGGCTCTCCTTTGAGATTATAACC
>Ga0208299_1002037_pt1 | contig 14192 bp, 15 predicted proteins | sample 15_taG_FD_184089 | JGI IMG/M metagenome (GOLD analysis project Ga0208299, IMG submission 184089) | Marine viral communities from the Subarctic Pacific Ocean - 15_ETSP_OMZ_AT15312 metaG (SPAdes) (version 2) | ecosystem: Environmental > Aquatic > Marine > Oceanic | place: Pacific Ocean | collected...
CTCCATATATTGAGGAAGAAGAGGAGAAAATAAACCTCTTTACTCCAGCATTTTTTGCAGCCTCTAAGAGATTTACTGTTCCATTAATATTATTGAGGTCAGAAAATGTTGGATTTTCCACAGAGGGCGTAACACCGGGCTTCGCAGCCAAATGAAATACATACTCTGGTTTAAAATTTTCAAAAATAGTTGAAATATCAGAATTTCCGATATCAATCTCTTCTGATCTGAAGTTGCGATCAGTCATGTGAAGCTTTCGAGTTGATTCAAGCCCACTTGACATATCGTCAATACCCAATACCTCTATCCCAAGCCGAAGAAGCCTGTCTGTAAGGTGGCCTCCAATAAACCCGGCAGATCCTGTTACTACTACTTTGCTCATTTCTTTGGCCCAGATCCAATCACATTTGTCAGATCATCTCTGAGCTCATTTCTCTCAGAAACAACTGCCTCAAAAACTCTTGAGAGACTTTTGTTGTCTATCATATGTGAAACTAAAGCGTGAGTATCCTTTACAAAACAATTACCTCCAAACCCCATTCTTCCGTCTGGACCAGGAACTCTCGTGTGCATAGGATTTATCCATTCGTTAGCAAGCATTAGAGACTTAACTTTCTCAAAGTCCATTTTTGTTTTGACACATAGATCATAAAATTCATTAAAAATCATTACTTTTGCTGCATAAAAATTATTGCAGAATAACTTCATAGCCTCAGATTCATCAGATGTACATACTGAAATTTTAGCATCAGGATAAAGTTTTTTATATAAAAGAATCAAAGAATCAAAACCTAGTGTATCGGTGGTCTTCCCAAGAACAATATGATTTTGATAGTGAAAGTCTTCGAATGCAGTTCTTTCTGTTAAAAATTCTGGATTGTGAGCCATATTTAGATTGTACTTTTTAGACAAAGCCTCTGTAGTGCCCGGAGTTACCGTTGACTTTATTACACACAATCCCTTATATTTTAGCTTACTTAATTTTTCAAGATTTTCCTCAATAGCAGAAAGAACAAATCCAATCTCTCTTGAATATGGAGTTGGGAGACACAAGAAAACTATATCAGAATCGATAACACTTTTTATACTTCCGATTCTTTGGAATTTATCATAAATAATTGTCTGAAGGCCCTTTATGTTAAATGATTTATGTAAAGCATTCCCAACAAAGCCGTTCCCTATTTGGCCTATTTTCATGATTTATTGCTCCAATTTGCTATTTTGCTAACAACCTCTAGGGATGGTCTAGCGTCCTGCACCCCAAACCCCTTTCCTTTTAAAATTTCAGTATAAGAGGATGAGTGAAGATCTGTAAACCCATTACTAAACTCTAAGTTTCTTCCTCCAATATTAAAATTTCTATATGCCCTTTCTCCAGAGTCGATTATCCGCTTAGGAAGATTATCGCCATTTGTACTGAGCCTCCACTTAACAATAGCTCTGTCGAGTCGAAGCTCTCCGGCTATATCGTCATGGCTCTTTTTTGTTACTATGTTTTCTCTGACATCTCCAAAGATCCACATTAACATGTCAAAGAAGTGAATTCCAATATTTGCAGCCAATCCACCAGACTTTTGAAAACTACCCTTCCAAGAGTAATCATACCATTTGCCGCGAGAGGTAATATAGGTTAAATCTATATCAGTTACTTCCTTCGTGTCCTTATACGCATCTCTAATGTCCAATATAATTGGGTGATGTCTTAGTTGCAAAATGCAATTTATTCTCCTGCCTGTCTCTGACTCTAGGTCTTCGAGATATTGAAGATTTTTAGGCATAATCACTAACGGTTTTTCACAAATTGCGTCACAATTATTTCTTAAAGCCAAGCGAATATGTGAATCATGCAGATAATTAGGAGAACATATGCTGACATAATCTACTTTGGGGCCAGCCCTTCTGGATTTATCAATATAGCGATCAAATCGCTCTATTTCTGTAAAGAAAGATGCTTCTGGAAAATAAGAGTCAATTATTCCCACTGAATCAGACGGATCAACTGCTGCCAATAGATTTCCGCCATTATCTTTGATCGCCCTCATGTGCTTAGGGGCAACATATCCTGAGGCCCCTATCAATGCAAAATTTTTCATTATTTGTCCAATATATTTCTGGCAGGATTCCCCACCATTATAGCTCCCGGCGGCACGTCTCCTGTTACAACGGCTCCAGCTCCTATTTTGGAGTTTTCCCCAATATTCAAATTTGGCAGAATAGTTGCGTTAGCACCGATAGAAGCTCCAGACCGCACTATCGTTGGAGAAAGGCTCCTCCAGGCTCCATTTGACGGCGCATACTTATCATTAGTAAAGACTACATGTGGCCCAACAAATACATCATCTTCTATAATTACATTTTCTGGAATAAAAGCCGCACAACCAATAGAAACGTTCTTTCCAATAGAAACGTTCTTTCCTATTTCAGCAAATGCGCCAACTTTACTTCCATCTCCAATTTTAGCAGACTTATATACGTTCGACATTTTATGAAGATATATACTCATTTAAAAAACTCCTTTATGGTTATGGCAACATATTCTCTTTCCCCCTCTGAGAGTCCGGGGTATACTGGTATTGAAATAACCTCTTTACACCGTTTTTCTGTCTCAATCAATATTTGATCAGAATCGAAAATTATGCTTTTATGTAAGGGTTGCGGATAATAAATCGCATTTCCAATTTTTTTAGAATTCAAATATTCGCCTAAGTCATCACGCCGCTCTGTCCGAAGGGTGTACTGATTCCAAGCATGATTCTCGTCGGAAGCCGGCAATGTCAACGAAGCTAAGCCGCTCAGGTTATCATTATAGAAAGCTGCATTTTCTCGCCTCTTTCTTATCCACTCATTAGAATGTGGAATCAATATATTTAGAAATGCAGCCTGAATTGTGTCCAGTCTGAAGTTCCCGCCGATATGGTCATAAAAGTATTTCTTCCCAGATCCATGAGTCCGAATTTTCTTAATACGCTTGTGCAGATTTTCATCATTAGTTACAACCGCTCCGCCATCGCCCAAACATCCCAAATTTTTAGCAGGGAAAAAACTAAAGGCTCCTGCTAGACCCTGGGCTCCACTTGCCGATCCATATGATTGGGCACAGTCCTCTATAAGGGCTGCTCCGTTATCAACGCAAAATTGATTTATTTCTGAAAGATCAGTGTGTTTGCCAAATAGATGAACAAATAAAACTCCCTTAGTTTTCTCCGTCCAAGCATTCTTAATGCTATCGAGGGATAGGCAGAAAGATTCCTCTTCTAAATCTGCAAAAATGGGAGTTAGACCGGCCCTTAAGATTGATGAAGCAGAAGCAACGAAGGTAAAGGACGGTACAATAATTTCGCTCCCCGGTTCTAAGTCTAAGGCCGTAAAGATTGCGAGCAAAGCATCTGTGCCACTAGATACTCCTGTACAATACTTTGTGCCTATTTTTGACGAAAAAATAGACTCAAAAAGAGCCACCTCTGGACCCAGAATAAAGCGGCCATGAGACAGGCACTCTTTAAAGGCAGAGGTTAACTCGCCATTATGCCTAGACAATACACGCTGTAAATCAAAAAGTGGAACATCCACTATACACCTCCTACTCCAGCTATAATAATACCTGATGGCAGACCGACACTCAACTCGTTTAGATAAAAGATTTTATTTCGGTTAACAGCCCCATTTAAAAGCCATGGGATATCGTTTTCAGAAAACTCAACTAGTTTTGCATAGTTCTCTGTTTCTGTTTTTTTCCACTCACTTTTTTCACGCATAACCAATGTGCGCTTTCCAAAGAAGGGGCTGGTCTTTTGAATGCTTCCAGAGTCTGTTATAATAAAGCTGCACTTAGATAGCTGCCCGATCATATCGGTATATATGCACGGATCTAATATCTTTACGTTAGAAGGAATGCTGCCTGGAAGAAATGGCCTTACTCTATGATGAACATAAAACTTTATATCGAAAGGAATCCTACCACAAAGAGATAAGATTCTCATAAGACTTTTTGGATTTGAGTTTGCCTGTCGATGAATTGTCATAACTCCAAAGTCCTGAAAGGCAATATCTGGATTAAGCTGATTTAGGAGCTCATACTCTAGGTCTCCACAAAAAATACCATTGGGGAGATTTTTTACAGCGCCCACTGAAGAGCAGAAGTTGTACTTAGAGGCATCATCTACAAGCCTCCTTGTCAGCTCTTCGGGCACTGATAAGTCAAAACACCGCTCACCGGCCTCGACATGGGCGAGCGGTATCCTCAACTTATAAGCAGCCAATGCGGCACATAAAGTAGAATTTGTATCTCCATATACTATTATTAAATCTGGCTGCTCGGCCTCATACAGTTCTCCCAACGTTTTGAGGCATTTAGAGATAAAATCAAGTTCATTAGTCCATGACAGATTTAGCGAATAATCAATGCTTAAATTTAAATTTTCAATTAAAGCACCAGATACATTGTGAGAATAATGCTGCCTAGTATCTGCAATTTGATGATTAATCGTATTTTTTTTACAAAAATCAAATATTGGCTTAATCTTTATATATTGAGGCCTTGTGCCTATTACGCTTAAGATTTTCATCTTAACTTACCCTACGCAGTTTTTGCAAAAAGCCCTCATTATCTTGTCAACAACGTCTCTAGAAACATGGTGGTTATCAGAGTATGGATTTATGTCATCAAGTACGGAGCCCATCGTAGCCATTTCATAGCTCGGAAAGTAAGAAGCCCCTGGAACATCCTTAAACTCATCGGCAACAGCTCTTAGGGTGGATTTAGAGTTACAACTTGCCGACATTACGTCTAAATCATCTCTAAATGTCGCCAACAAATGAATCGGAGAAACAGTTATTAGAAATTTTAAATTTTTATTGTGAGACCGCAGAACCTTATAAGAATGCAGAAGATTATTTAAGTTTTCTTGGTATCTGCTGACCCTAAATTCAAAATCAGAAGGAAGCGGGTAGTGCTTGAGGGGGTTCGTTGCGGCGACGAGGCCCCTTTTCTTTGACTCCCATATTTCAGTAAGGCCAAGGGTAAAGATCACTAAATCTGTACTTTCGAACATTCTTCTTGACTCATCAATATGATTTAGAATATCTTTTTTAGCAATATCTCTATTTGGATATAAAATACGACTCCTGATTATATCTGAAGTATAAGTTTTCCCTTTAATTTTTACATCAATTAACCTCTCATCAAGCCTATTATCTCCGAACGTATAATCAACAATATGCTTGAAAGTAAACGTATTATACACCCGTTCCCAGGCGATAGAAGCATGATCAGTCGGAGGTCTTTTTTTGTCACCTCGAAAAACCTGAGAAGATGCCCAAGGACTCTTCCCCTGCTCTCCCAATAGATAGTTAAAGTTATTTTCTATCAACCAAAATTTTATTTCTCTAGCGAAACAAGATCCGAGAGATATTATTTTCGTTTTTTTGTTTATAGATAAATCACTTTTAAGGTTAGCTTCGAGCCAAGCACATGAGGTGGTTTTCATGGTGCTTTTGTTTGGCCATAATTGGGAATTACTAAATCGCATAAATGCTCCTAAGATTTTATTTTAGAAAAATAAATTTTCATATTCTGAATTTCTTTAAGGTTTATACTTTTATCAATCACCGAAAATATTTTGTCTTTAGATATTTTGGAAAAAAATTGATAGTGCTGAAGATAAGAGTCTCTAAAAATTTGATTTGCTATGGGAGCAGATATTGAGCTTCCACCTCTCCATATGCCGAGGTGCAATCCGTGGTGCGGCCCGCTACCCGAGATATCTATTCTCTCTTTTTCCTCTGGAAAGCCCATTTTAGAGTCGAGGATCATCTTGTAAAGAATTTCCTCATTTCTAACTTTATTTTTTTGAAGTCCAAGCTTTCTGTTCTTAAGTTTTATTGAATATAAACTTATGATCTCATCCATTTCCTCAAAATACTCCTTTGCTTTGAAGAAATGAAGGCCGCTCATTCTTTTCGCATTTGGACGAATACAATTGCTATATGGCAAAGCATTATTTGTACAATGCGATATATGCTGGTTCAATAAAGTGGGATTTTCTTTGCAAATAAGCAAGTCTACATCGCCAACATATACATATTCGTCTTTTAAGAAATATTTAGATGGAATCAGCCATCTAAAGGTTTTTAGCTCCTGATTGCTTCTGGGAAGATCATCAAAAAAATTTTCAATTATCTCAAAGTCGCCCATCTCTTTCAGCGCAGAGGTAAGTGTTTTTGTTTTTGGTGAAATATTTCCAATAAAAAATATTTTAACATTACACTCTGGATATGAACGCAAAGAAGACCATATAAAATATGGTATATATTTTTCATATTTATGATTCACTACTACACTTAAACAGAACTTCATATTTTAATTCTTTAAAAACTGATCCTCAAATCTAGATATTACTCCGGCCACAACTTCGGGCCTTACATGTCTTTTGTCCTCTCTATATCTTTTCTTAGAAGGAATGCTCATGCAATATTCGAAGCTATCAAAATAGCTTGCATTGGAAAATTTTGAAACAACTTTTTTTGCAGCCCATTGTAACTTTCCCTTGCTAATAGCATTCGCTTCCGCTAGGGGTTTTTCTGTAAATGTTTTGTTTAAAGGAACTGGAGATACCGTAAAGATAATTGAAGCATCAGGATTGTGCCTCTGTATAAGCTTGCAGATAAGGGTTAAGTTTCGAAGATTATCAGCCCTTGTAGAATTATTAAAAGTTACATTTTGCAGCCCATTGCTGGTTACATTGCGTAGCCCATATTTCGGATGAGCACACAAGGTTCTTTTGCTATTTTTATGCTCCCAAACTTCCGAAAGGCCTAGCGTTAAAATATAAATATTTGCCGATCTAATGCCGTTTATTATTTCTAAATCTAATGCCTCTGATGCTCGTTTTAGACTAGGCATGTCTTTCGCAAATACTAACCTACGACTAGGCTCTTGCCATCGTCCATCAGAAAGTCTCCAGCAATCAGCATAATTTGTTTTTAGGCCGTCAAAGGCCCGCTTAAACTCATAGGCTATAGAATAAGTATTATACCAAACAAGCTGCCTATTTGATTCGCCCTTGGGACATGTATTAAAGCCGCGACTCTCTAGCTCCTTTCTGATCTCTAGGGCAAAGCAGCTTCCAAGCGTACAAATTGTGCTATCTGTTTTGTCGAACATCATATTAGCTTCTCCTATAAAATAATGTACATGGAAATTTTTTGCGACTAGTTGAGGCGCTAAAGCCATTTAACTTTGCTTTTTTTAAAATTTCACGAATGGGTTTTTCTCCATATATTTGAGGGTGAAAAGATACGGATAATTGAGTTATTTTATCATGCATTTTTCTGTTATCAAAAAAAGAAGCCAAGATATCAAGCTCTGAACCTTCGCAATTAAAAAAGACTAAATCAATGTGGTCAACTTTGTTCTCGGCCAAAACAGATTCGAGATCAACTACCTCAACAGAATAGGATCTTTTTAATTCTTTATTTCTTTCAGTTTTGTGTCTTGGGTATGCGCTATTAGAAGATGGCGTTGAAAACTCATAGAATGTTAGCCTTCCATTCTTATCTCCTATTGCTTTATTATGAATCACAATATTGTGATCCTCAGTATTCCTGCTCAATAGAGAAAAATTTGACTTGCTTGCCTCATATATAATCATTTTGCAGTTATAACGAGAGGCCAAAGCTTTTGCGTGCTCTCCCGTAAAAGATCCTATTTCAACAAATACTTTATCTTCCGAAAGTAAGGATTCATCAAAAAACAGATATTTATCTATGTAAACATGTTTGTGTGTCATAATTTCCCATTATTACCCGAGCCTTGAAAGCAAAACTCTTGATATATAAAATAACTTTTTTCTCCTATTCATTTTACGAAAATTATCTCTTTTTGCAAGAGCGTCTTTTTTCTTGAAAAACTTCCAAGAAAGAATCACCCGCACTGGCCTCTTTTTCTTTGGAGCTGTATAAGAATGTCCAACAGGGCTATTGTGCCGCAGAATAACCGCACTAACATTTGTCGTTATTTCTGCGAATAAGCTGCCATCACAACACTCTATTATGTACATATAAGTAATTTCCACTATTAAAATACATTAATATTAGCCTTTCTTACCAGGAAATGTTTTTATCCAAATAAACTGCAGTGTTTTTAAGAGAAAGTACTCTGCCCCACTTCAGGCCCTCAAGTCTAATGTCTCTTAGGGCGTCTTGATTGTTATACAGATAATCAAGATGTTTTATTAAGACCTTTTCGCTTTCAATGTTTATTACAGGACAGCCATCATATGGCTTGATAAACTTGCAGAAACGCACATCGCTCATGACCGGGGTTCCCAGCATAAACGACTCCAGAGCAGACTTTCCCATTCCGCCAATATTCGGCATAATTTGATCAACAAAAATATGAGATTGCCCCTTTATCTCTAAGGCCTCATCGTATGAGCAGTCTTTTAGGATATGATAATCTATGTCATATTTTGACTTCATATGAGAGAATGCGCTCTCTATAAAGGCCGTACCCTTCCCTCCTGGCCCATTTTTATATTGATATTTTTTACCCGGAGAATGACACAGTGTAAAAGTTGTAAACTTTTTGTCGGTAGGGCTTAGATTAAACGGCTGATATAACGGCAAAGCTTCGGGATCACATCGTAATAGATCTGGCATGGCGAATCTTTTTTTGCACCCAATATCCTTTACCCATTTGTTTATTATGTTATGATTATTCAAATACTTTGTTCCAGACCAGAAAAATACAATATTTTTGGTCTTTAAAAATCCAAGAAGAATTCCGAAACCAGTTTGTTTTTTAACTCTATGAGAAACAACTCGATTATATTTTTTCGATAAATATTTGCAAATGGGAATCAAACCTTGGTAGTCACAAATAAAGAAATGATTAATTCTGGAGACGAGACTATCTACCTTGGCATAGTCGCTTATCATCGTTTGGCTCGCAACAGCAGCGTGGTCATCTAGACCATATGGCGCAGGAATCGCATTAATTAAATGAACTTTATACTTTAAAGAGTAAAGATTTAAGGCTCTCGTAAGATGAAGAGATCCTCCGAATCCTCCATGGTGAGCAAATATTATGATCTCTCTTTTTTTGGCCACGCTAGCCCCTTAAAACTCTATTATAAATTGAAGTCAACTGAGCGCCCACTGATTCATAAGAATGAACCCTATCTGCCCATGCCTTTGTCCTTTTTGATAGTGTCTCAATATCACCAGTAATTATTTTTATAATTTCATCAGCACACGACTCTGGATTTCTATCAAAAGTTACTATTGGAAAATCACCAAGGGGGCCAGACTGCTTTAGAGAGGTTTCTGAAAGCCAGGTCATACACGGAACTCCATATTGAGCAGCCTCAACTAGTGAGTTTCCGTAAAATCCAAAACTACATTGGTCCCAAAACATGGAAAAGCCCTTCTTAATTTCAAGAATTTCTTTGTAAGACTTCTTTTCTACAATTTCAAGCTCCACATTAAAGCCTTTTTCTTTAACAAGTTTTATTGCAGGAACCAATATTGAATCAGTACCTTTTCTCCTTCTGTTCGATGGTGTATGTCCTATCTTAATAATATCGTGGCTTCTTTCAAGCCATATATTTTTTGTGGCCTTAGTATCAAGCGCAAACGGAAGCCATTCTGAATCAAACTCTGGATAATTAAGATCGGGAGTCGTAACCGTCCTTGCATTTGTATGCTTTACCATAGTTTCCATCGGAAAAAGATTTAAAGAAAGATTTCCACCACCGACTAAATGCCGCCGAAACTTACTTCCGGAGGCAGTCAAAACTATGGGCTTTTCAAGGGGAATTGACAAGGTCGGGTAGCCTCCCCGAAGATGTTTTCCCTTAAAAAGCCCCCAGCGGCCAGATACCGGATAATCTCCCTTAAAATGTAGAATATCTGCTTCATCAACTAGCTTTTGAGCCTCTACTAGGCGCGTCCTAAATAGCTTTTTGTCTATTTTTTCATTATAATCTCTTGCAATACAGTAATCGCTATCATAGCCAAAAGAATGGTACAAAAACTTTAACGATGTTGATTTGTATTTCCCAACACGGTTTACTGCCTCAGAATATCTATGTCCAGATCCCGCATAATCATGAACGGAAAGCACGAGAACCTTTTTCTTAATTCTGCTTTTTGCCAACCGCCTCTTGCTTCGCTTGCTTGCCATTATTCTCTTCCTATTTGTAGCTTATTATAAATATAGCTCATCTGAGCCTTTCTTTCAGCAGACCCTCTTTTTTTTGACTTATTGTTTCCATGAACTCTATATTCTATTGTATAAGCATTTACTAGCTTGAAATCATAACCACTTTTCAAAAGTCTAAGATGGAATTCCCACTCTTCAGCCCTAAGAAGATTTTCGTCCCAACCGCCAGCAGCATCAGACGCATATCTGCTATACATTGTTGTAATTCCATTAATCAAAAGCCCATCTCCACTAACAACGTGCTCCCATGTTACAATCGGATGTTTTTCGGCCCAGTCTAAGATCTTTTGTATTCCCGTTTTACGCTCTCCCGTTGCACCAATTTTATAGGGAAGGGAATAGACGACACTAAATTCACGCTCTTCCAAGACAGAAGATAGATCTAGAAGCTTATTTGGCAAGAATCTGTCATCATCTGGCAGTATTGTATAATATTTCCCCGAAGACTTTATAATTGCATAATTAACAACTTTGGATAAACTTGAGAAATCAACCTCATGATACAAGAAGGCAGGAGTGCTATCGTAGTCTTTTAAGATTTCCGCTAAGGAAGCGTGAGTAAAGCTTTGAACTCCATCGTTTATTATTATAACCTCATAAAGATCGTGATTTAGCGTCTGATCTATGGCAGACGCTATGGCCTCCTTTATATATGGCCTGTCTATTCCAAATGGAAGAATTATAGAAACTAATTTTTTAAAATTTAAGCTCATCTTATTTCTTTCTAGTTTTATTCGTTTTGGGGGCAATGCGAATTTTGGATTTTCCATGCTTTTTCGCAGGAACCTTTTTCGCAGGAACCTTTTTCGCAGGAACCTTTTTCGCAGGAACCTTTTTCGCAGGAACCTTTTTCGCAGGAACCTTTTTCGCAGGAACCTTTTTCGCAGGAACCTTTTTCGCAGGAACCTTTTTCGCAGGAACCTTTTTCGCAGGAACCTTTTTCGCAGGAACCTTTTTCGCATCAATAAAGTCTAACGCGATCATTGGGTTTAAGATCCTTTCTTCTTTGTTCATTTTAGATTTACATGCCACAAATTTAACAAGAGATCTATCCACGCAGTAGAGCTTGTGTCCAGACCTCACTATTTGCAGGGATGCCTGCCTTCCGACACCAGAGCTTATATTTTTTGTTCTAAACCTTTTTGCCGGCACCTCACTGCACTTATATCCTAATATCTCAAAGTATTTTTTTTCAGAAATGAACATCTCGTCCACCCAGCCCGTTTCCCAAACAAATTTATTTGCTAGCTTTGGGACAATCCCGGTCCAACATGGACCGGGACCAGATCCCCGATCTCTAGAGCTATCTTTTGCCAAAACTAGCGCGACCTTCTTATCATCCAATATTTTATTCCAAACAGTTATTGATCTATTTAAAAAATCATCACAAAGCCTTATGTCATCTGGCAATATCATAAAGTATTTTGAATCTCTATTTTTTGCATCATTCAAAATTTCATTTGAAACTAACCACGCTTTAGTCTTTCCGTTATTAACATCAAAACGATAATATTCCCAGCCTATTTTATTGATAAAGTCTTGGACTTGACTATAATTGTCACTAGAGCCATCATCGAAAACCTTAACCCCTATAGAAAGATTCGCCGGAATGCTTAAGTCTCGAAGAAGGCTCATTGCCTCAGCCGCTCTATTATATGTTTTTATGTATATAAAGATATCATATTTATTATCTTGCTTTACTTCTTTCACTGACTTCTCATTCCGGATTTTATTTAATTTTAAATTATATTTATCTATTGCAATCTTAAGCTTACTATTTCTTCTTTTAAATCCAGAAGATTTTTCACTTTCAAAAAGATTCTTAGAAGGGTGAGGCCTCTGTATCGTTAGCCAGTTTTTCCGAGTAGCTGGTCTTAAAAACAAATATCCCTGACTTTGTACGAAAGAAGACAGCCAAATATCATCATTATATTCAAATATTTTCTTTGGGATTTTAGAAGACTCCATTTTGGAGAAAAGCTCTCTAGAATAAGCCGATGCGCCACTACCTCCGAATGGAGTAATAATGGGAACTCTCGTATCGGCCTCGATTCTAGTCGTTGTTCTTCTCTGGTAAAGCGGAGATTCAGTTTCCCAAGAGCTTACGTGATAAGATATCGCATAAGAATCACCATACTTATCTAATTGACTTATAGTGCTACAGATATAATCTGGCGGATAGAGGATATCATCATCGACTGTGAATATATATTTAAAGTCACCATATGCGGCGGAAGTTATATGCTGAAACCTAGATATTGGGCCGGTTCCTTTTCTTTTTGAAATGTAAACTATATTTTTGCGTCGCCTAAACGACAGCTTTTGCTGATCTGTATGGCCATTTAGAAGAACGAAAATTTTCCCCACACCTTGAGCAAGAAATGACCTTATAACTTTCTTCGCCAAAACCTCTCGACCAGGAACTGTGGGCATAAAAACTGCCGCGTACTTGTTGAGAGAATTGTTCACTTTCCCTTTGTCCTATCTTTTAATTTGCTCGAAAGCCCAGATCGGCTTCCATCATAAGCTTTTTTATTAATAAGCGTTTTATTTCTTTTGTATTTAGTTAAAAGAAATTTATTAAAGTTAACTGCCGATGATTCTCCGGAGAACTTTCTTAACTTTTGAGTATATTCGAAATATTTGGAAAATGCTATTTTAGGATTTGGAGCAGAATCATGTTCTCCTAGTACCATTTTCATCTCTACATTCGAATACCCTAATGCTTTCGCCCGCTTGGTAAAATCCCTGTCTCCACCAAGAATATCTCGAAACTCTAAAGCAGATAAAGCCTCTGAGCTCCACAACTTTAGAGAGCCCACATTTGTCTGAAGAAATAGATCAAATAATAAAGATGATGCATTTAATATTTTTATACCACTTTTTTCTTTTTTTTCTGCAAAAGATAGTAGCTCATCTAAGGCATCTTTGTAAAGATACATATCTTCGTCTATCTGAAGACACCATTTCGATCCAACAGAGGCCGTGCGCATAGCGTTGAGCCAAGCAGATTGCGGAGCCTTATCTCTTATAACAGCTATGTCCTTAACTCTTGGATCTTTATTATAAAGTTTATTTACAATTTTATAACATTTATTAAAAGTTGGAGATCCAATGGTTCCAATGCAGATGATAATAGAATCTTTCTTATCCATTATCTCAGTACCTCAAAAAAAACTTCTTGCCATCTTTCCAGATAGGTATCAATGTGAAAATATTTCTGCGCAGTCTTCCTTGCCGCAGCCCCAAGGTCTTCTTGCATTGTAGGGGAGTCAATAATCATTTTGCAATACTTATACATATCTTCTTTTGTATTCGCGATCATGCAATTCTTATTATGCTTCAAATACTTTCCTATTCCATAGTTTTCTGTGCTAACTAGCGGAGTTCCACACATCATTGCTTCGCCACGAGTTCTTGGCATTGCACTTTTGATTGTTGTGTTTAAAAATACAGAGTGAGAATTAAACTCTATGGCCAATCTAGGTAGTGGAAATGATCCGATGCACTCTTCTAGAGCTTCATTTCCATGCCCGAGCAAAGCAGAGCCTCCGAGCTTATCAGAAACCCACTTCCACTCCTTAAACCCAAGGTCTCTTCCTCTTTTCTTGAAAACACTTACTGCAGCTAGCATTTCCTTCTTCCTTGGAAGATTTAGATAGTCAAACTCATTCGGATCAAAGCCATGCGGTATATAGAAGTGCTTTATTCCAGAAAATAAGCTTTTATGCTTTTTCATTGAAAATTCGGAGTTCCAAACCATACACCTTACCCACTTAGGAACTGGAAAAGGGTTTGGAGTTTGAACTACGGCAATTCCAGGAGGTCTATTTTGTGGAAATACAGACCTTAAGGAGCTATACCTTTTTTTATCAACAACGCTCCTGACGATAATTAGATCCACTTTCTTCCGATTTAGAACAGATTGGTCTATATATGAGACATTTTTGCTTATAGGCCTGCCGAGACT